>Ga0193952_1000476_pt1 | contig 16883 bp, 15 predicted proteins | sample BB_3_MG_FD_140368 | JGI IMG/M metagenome (GOLD analysis project Ga0193952, IMG submission 140368) | Microbial mat bacterial communities from the Broadkill River, Lewes, Delaware, United States - BB_3_MG | ecosystem: Environmental > Aquatic > Freshwater > River > Microbial mats | place: USA... | reverse complement strand
GCAGTTCCCCCATGACATCTAGAGAAAAATAGACCATTTGGAGTGATAATCCCTTCACTTTCATGAATAGGTGTAACTGCAATTGATGCTCTATCATTCCCAGAAGCTAGAAGTGCTGTATTTCTTCTAGTATTATTATGCTCATAAGCTGATGGAATACCATATCTATTCTTACTTACAGGATCTCCCCATGATTGTCCCCATTTTGGATGATGCATAATTGCTGGATCATCTTCTGCTTTTAATGCAGTTGGTGCAATAACACTTGCTGCTGCAACAGCACTAACTGCACCAGTTTTTTTGAAAAAATCTCTTCTGCTTAATTCAGATGAATGAGTATTTGACGTCTCTTCAACTGTAACATCAGAACTTTTTTTAAAAATGTTCTTTAGTTTTTCCACTATATTCTCCTTATAAAATTTCTTGATTTATGTCAATTTTACAATGAAGTTTACCTGATTATCTTTAATAGTATATAAAAAAAAGTTATAATATTTTTATCTTTTATATTATATTATCTTATATTAATGGCTTTTTAATTAGTAGAGAATATAATTAAATTAAGTTCAAATTATAAATAATATCTATAAAATATGGAATAATTTTAAAAACTATTAAAAACACGCCTTTTTGAGAAAAAATAATTACTTTATTTTTTATTTAATAAGAAAAAATAATTATCCTTTATAATTCATTTTTATACTATTTTTTAAAGCTTTCTTAACTTGTTTATTATCATCCTTTAGCTATAATCGCGGAATATATTTATAACTATTTAATTTTATTGGAGTATTAATGACTAAATTCATTTTTGTAACAGGTGGAGTTCTGAGCTCTTTAGGTAAAGGGATTACTTCCGCTTCTATTGCAACTATATTAAAACAGTCAGGCTTCAGAGTTAGTATGCTAAAAATTGACCCATACTTAAACGTGGACCCAGGTACAATGAGTCCATTAGAGCATGGAGAAGTTTTTGTAACTGCTGACGGTGCTGAAACTGACCTAGACCTAGGTAACTATGAAAGATTTATTGACAAAACATTAACTAAGAAAAACTCTTTTACTACTGGTCAGGTTTACCAAAGTGTAATCAAAAGAGAAAGAGAAGGTGGATACTTAGGTAAAACAATCCAAGTAATTCCTCACGTTGTTGATGAGATTAAAGACAGAATTTATGCTGCTGCAGATGAGCATGATTTCTTAATTATTGAACTTGGTGGAACTGTTGGTGATATCGAAGGTTTACCATTTATGGAAGCTATTAGATCAATAAGACATGAACTTCCAAAAACAAACACTATGAACATTCACTTAAGTTTAGTTCCATACATTAGAGCTGCTGGTGAGTTAAAAACTAAACCAACACAACATTCTGTACAAGAATTAAGAAGAATTGGTATTACACCTCATATGTTAGTTTGTAGAACTGAAAGAGAGTTACCAAAGAACTTAAAAGATAAATTAGCATTAGCGTGTGATATTGACAGAGATGCTGTTATTGAAGCTGGTGATGCACAGTCTATTTACCAAGTTCCATTACAATTCATTAAAGAAGGAATTTTAAATCCTTTATCAAATCACTTTAATATCAAAATCAAACCAAACATGGAAAAATGGGATACTTTAGTTAAGAACATTTTAGTTCCTCAACAAGAAGTTACTATTGCATTTGTTGGTAAATATTTAGATTTAAAAGAGTCTTACAAATCATTAATTGAATCACTTATTCATTCAGGTGCTCACTTAAACACAAAAGTGAATATTCACTGGTGTGATTCTGAGAGAATTGAAGATGTTGGTGCTTACGATATTATTGGTAACTCAGATGCTATCTTAGTTGCTGGTGGATTTGGACACAGAGGTGTTGAAGGTAAATTAAAAGCAATTCAATATGCAAGAGAAAACAAAGTACCTTACTTAGGAATTTGTTTAGGTATGCAATTATCAGTAATTGAATATGCTAGAAATGTACTAGGACTTGAAGATGCAAACTCTATTGAGTTTGATGAAAATACTCCTAACCCATTAATTTATTTAATTGATGAGTTTATGGATCAAAGTGGAAATAAACAACTAAGAACTCACAAGTCACCAATGGGTGGAACTATGAGATTAGGTGAATATCCATTTGAACCATTAAAAGGAACAAACCTTCAAAAAGCATATGGAAACGAAGATGTATACTTCGAAAGACATAGACATAGATATGAAGCAAACCCAGCTTACAAAGAGAAATTAGAAGAAGCAGGAATGATTATTTCTGGTCAATCTAATGGTTTAATTGAAGCTGTTGAGATTAAAGATCATCCATGGTTTGTAGGTGTACAATTCCACCCAGAATTTACATCTCACCTTGAGACTCCAAATCCAATCATTTTAGAGTTTGTAAAACAAGCAAATAAAAAAGATTAATGTCTAAGATTACTAAAACTAGACTATTCGAACTTTTATCTACAAGACATGTGAATAATCCTTATTCACGTCTTGCAGATATTCCAACTCCTGACAACTTCAAAGATATTCAAAAAGCCTGTAATAGAATTAAACAAGCCGTACTAAACAATGAACAAATCACAATTGTAGGTGATTATGATGTTGATGGTGTAGTATCAACTACTATTATGGTTGATTTCTTTACAAAAGCTGGCATTAAAATTAATCGTATTATTCCTAATAGATTTACCCATGGATATGGTTTATCTCCTAAGATTGTAGAGATGATTGACAGTGGATTAGTAATTACAGTTGATAATGGAATATCAGCAGTTGATGCATCTTTAAAGCTTAAAGAAAAAGGTATTGATTTAATTATCACAGATCACCATACTGTTGGTGAAACTCTTCCTACTGCTGTTGCTATTGTAAATCCTAAACAAGATGATTGTAATTTTGAGTTTAAAGAGATTTGTGGAGCTCAAGTTGCATGGTATTTATGTGCAGCTGTAAAAAAAGAGCTTAATTTAGATATTAATATGAGTGATTTCTTAGATTTACTAGCTGTTGCAATTGTAGCAGATATCATGCCTATGACAGCACTTAATTATACAATGGTAAAACAAGGTCTTAAGAAAATAAAATCTTCTAAAAGAGAAGCTTTTATAAAACTAAATGAGATTATGTCTAAAGAAGCTTTTGTATCTGATGATATAGGTTTTTTTATAGCACCTAAAATAAATAGTGCAGGAAGAATGGAAGATGCTTCAATTGCATTAGAATTTCTTTTATCAAAAACACAATATCAAGCAAATGAAGCTTTATCACTATTAGAAGAATTAAATAACTATAGAAAGAATCTTCAAGAAGAAATTTCTCAAAAAGCTACAGCTAAGTCATCTAAGGATGATAATGCAGTAATTGTTTGGGGAGAAGAGTGGCATGAGGGTGTTATAGGAATTGTAGCTTCTAAGCTATCTAATGCTTATAAAAGACCTGCTTTTATTTTCTCTGTAAATAATGGTATTGCAAAAGGAAGTGCTAGAGCTAATGCAAATATTAATCTTCATACTATTATTACAAAAGCAAGCCACTTATTATTAGGTTTTGGTGGCCATAAAAATGCAGCTGGATTATCTATGAAAGAAGAAAATTTAGAAGCATTCAAAAAAATCATAAACGAAGAACTAGAAGTATCTAAAAATGATTTACATATAGATCCTATAACATTAGGGGAACTTGATGTTGCATCTGTAGATTTAGAGTTTTTAGAAATTATTGAGAAATTTGAGCCTTATGGATTACAAAATCATAAACCAATTTTTAAATTATCAAATGCAAAAGTTGTAAAATGTGATTTAATAGGAAAAGATAAAAATCATTTGAAACTTACATTGAATTCAGAAGGTATTATCTTTGAAGCACTTAAGTTTAATGACTCAAATAATAAGATACCAGATACTTTAACATTAATAGTATCCGTTAGTAAAAATGAATTTAGAGGGGAAGTTAACCCTCAGTTTTTAATTCAAGATATTTTATTATAAAACTATTCGAGGAGAAAGAATTCTTTTTTCTTCTCTCTTTTCAAGTCCTAATATTTCTTCATCTATAGAAGTTCTCTCAAATGAAGAAGCATGAATATTTCCAGTTCTTATATCTATAAGTTTAATAAAAACATTTAGACTTCTATTTGTAATAGAATAAGTTCCTACTACTGCAAATCGCTCTTTTGATACTTTATTTGAGATTATCTTACTTTTATCTCTAATTAGTACATTTAGGCCTTTTCTACCTAATTGAAATTCATTTGCAAACTCAACTTCTCTTACAATAATATCTAAAGATACAAGTTTATCTTTTAAGATACTTGATAATAAAAATCCTAATTCAGATTTATTCTTTAAATCATCGATATTTACAAAATCAGATACTAAAATAATATCATCAAATTGAATATTTTTTTTAATTTTAGCAGCAGATTCATCTACTAGTTCTTCAACTAAAGATTCAAAGTTATTAGAGCCATTTATTGGGTTTTTGTGATATGAGCATGCGCTTATAGAAAGTGTTAAAAAAGCTAAGAAAAAAATATTTCTTAGTTTTTTAAATGGTGATGAAAGCATATTATCTTTCTTTTACAATATTAATTGTTCTTGCTGGTCTACAATCTTTAAATAAAATACAATCATTCATTCTTCCATGATTATAAGTTGATCTTGAACTTGTAATGATTTTACCAGTAATATTATCTATTACTCTTGCATTTAACATTACTTTTCCATATTGTCTAGAGTAAGTTCCAACTACAACATAAGTATTTGGAATTTTACCTTTTAATCTTTGAGTTTTTCTAGTGATGAAGTATTCACCTTGATCATTTACAGAAACTGCCATTTGACCTCTAAACTCAATAATATTAAAACCTCTATTTGAAAGTTCATTTATTAAACTTTCACTTACAATTCTTCCAAACTCAGTAGTTTTTTTGAATTGATCAAGTCTTACAAAAGATGTGATAATAACTGGTTTATTAGTTTTCATCTTTTTATTTTGCATCATTTGAGTAGCTAAAGATGCAATTGTAGCTTCTAATGTATTTTGAGATGTAACATGTTCTTGTTTATCCCTTGCAACTTCTAAATGTTGTTTAGTTGTTTGAACTTTATTGTATTCTTTTACAACATCATCACTTACAGAAGTGCTTGTAATCTCTTTTTTATATGTACAACCTGTAACCATAAGTGCAGCTAGAGTAGCTGTAACAGCAACTTTAGAAATTGTTTTAAACATTAAAAACCCCTTTTACTAATTCTTTAAATTTTATTTAAAATTAACTTACATACTCTTGAAAAGGTTATTTCTAATACAAATAGAGTTCAAAAAGACTATTTTTTACATGTCATTTAATTGTAACCATTTTATTTTAAAATGCATTGTATGAAATACAAAAGCATTTTTATATCAGATATTCATTTGGGAACAAGATTCTCAAAAGCACAAAATCTTCTAAACTTTTTAAAGCACAATGATAGTGAGAACCTCATCTTAGTAGGAGATATTATTGATGGTTGGGCAATTAAAAGAAAACTTATATGGCCACAAACACACTCCGATGTAATTCAAAAAGTACTTAAAAAAGCCCGAAAAGGCTGCAATGTTACTTTTATAACAGGTAACCATGATGAATTTCTAAGACCTTTTGTTCCTTTGGTTTTAGGTAACTCTTTAAATATTGCAAATGAATTAGAATATCAAGGTCTTAATGGAAAAAAATATTATATCACCCATGGAGATTTTTTTGATTCAATTACTATGACCAAAAAGTGGTTAGCTATTTTAGGTGATTATGGATATGACTTACTTTTATATTTAAATGCTGTTTTAAATTTTATAAGGAGAAAAGTAGGTATTAAAAAATATTGGTCTTTGTCAAAATATGTAAAAGATTCTGTTAAATCCTCTGTCTCCTTTATAAGTGACTTCGAGGCTGTTCTTTCAAATCATGCAAAAAATAAAGGATATGATGGTATCATATGCGGACATATTCATAAGGCTGAGATAAGAGATATTGATGGTATTGAATACCTAAACTGCGGAGATTGGGTTGAATCTTGTACTGCAATAGTTGAAACTTATGATGGAGAATTTAAAATTATAAATTGGTTGGATAAATGAATTTAGCAATGGCTTTAGGTGGAGGTGCAGCAAGAGGGGCATTTCATTTAGGTGTTTTACATTATTGTGAGCAAAATAACATAGAAATAAATGCATATAGTGGCTCATCAATTGGTGCAATAATATCAGCATCCCATGCAAGTGGAATATCTGCAAAAGAGCAACTTAAAATATTCTCATCAAAAGATATTAGACAAGCTTTAAAATTTAACTATTTCAGAAATGGTCTACTTAAAATTGATTCAACAAATAAGATAATCAAAGAATTACTTCCTATAGCAAACCTTGAAGATATTCCAAAACCTGTATATGTAAATGCATACGATACAAAAGAAAAAAAACTACACTATTTTAATAGTGGAAATACTATTACTTTATGTATGGCATCCTCTGCTTTAATACCTTTATTTAAACCTGTTAAATATCAAAATATGTATTTAATTGATGGAGGATTATTTGATAATGTTCCAATTCGTCCTTTAATGGATAAAAATTATGATATTTATAGTATTGATTTATTTCCAAAAGAGAATAAACATACAACAAAAAAACTAAACCCGATAAAAGTTTTAAAGAAAAAAATTTTAAAACAATTACATGAAAATCATAAGCACTCAATAGCTAACACCAACTACTATTTGGGAAGTTCTCATATTAGAAGTTTTTCACTATTTACTTTTAAAGAAATTGATGAGTGTTTTAACTTAGGTTTTAAAGAGGCTCAAAAACATTTTTTAGATATACTATAAACTATTAAAGAATAAAAATTATTTTAAAGATTATACATGTCTAACACACCACAATTTACACATTTACATTTACATACAGAATATTCACTTCTTGATGGTGCTAATAAAATTAAACCTCTAGCTAAGAAATTAAAAGAGCTAGGGATGAAATCTGTTGCCATGACTGACCATGGTAATATGTTTGGAGCTATTGATTTTTATAATGCAATGAGAGCTCAAGATATTAAACCTATTATTGGAATGGAAGCTTATATCCATAACAATGAAGAAATAGGTGATAAAACAACAAGACAAAGATTTCACTTATGTTTATATGCTAAAAATGATACAGGATATAAAAACCTAATGTTCCTAAGCTCACAAGCTTATATGCATGGTTTTTACTATTACCCAAGAATCAATAAAAAACTTTTAAGAGAAAATAGCGAAGGTCTAGTTTGTTCAGCTGCTTGTTTACAAGGGGAAATTAACTGGCACTTAAATCTTAAAAACCCAAGAAACGTTAAAAATGGAGCCCAAGGATATGAAAGAGCAAAAGAGATTGCTTTAGAATATCACGATATCTTTGGAGATGATTTTTATCTAGAAATCATGAGACATGGTATTGAAGATCAACATTTTGTTGATGATCAAATTTTAAGAATTGCCCATGAAACTGGAATTAAGCTAGTAGCAACAAATGATACACACTATTTAAATCCAAAAGATGCAGATGCACATGAGGCCTTTATGTGTATTGCTATGAATAAACTTTATGATGATCCAAATAGATTAAGACACTCCGTACATGAATTTTATTTAAAATCACCGGAACAAATTGCTAAGTTATATGCAGATATTCCAGAAGCTATTGAAGCTACTCAAGAAATTGCAGATAAGTGTAATTTAGAGATTAAATTAGGAAACCCAACTCCTCCTAACTTTAAATTTACAAGAAATAAACTTGAAGAAGCAGGTCAAATAATACCAATTCCAGAAGAAGAGTACTCTTTAGAAAATGATATTGCTTTATTTGAGCATGAATGTTGGAAAGGTTTAGAAACAAGACTTGAAATTGTTCCTGAAGAAAAACACCAAGAATATAAAGATAGACTGCAAGTAGAAATAGACATTATTAATGGTATGAAATTCCCAGGATATATGTTGATTGTATGGGATTTCGTTATTGTTGCAAAACAGATGAAAATTCCTGTGGGCCCAGGAAGAGGATCTGCAGCTGGTTCACTAGTTGCTTATTCACTTTTTATTACAGATATTGATCCTATGCCTTATGGTTTACTTTTTGAGAGATTCCTAAACCCTGAAAGAATCTCTATGCCAGATATCGATATGGATTTCTGTCAAGCAAGACGTGGGGAAATTATTGATTATGTTGTTGAACAATATGGAAGATCAAACGTTGCTCAAATTATTACCTTTGGTAAGCTTCTTGCAAAAGGGGTTATTAGAGATGTTGCTAGGGTTCTTGATATGCCTTATGCAAAAGCTGATGCCATGGCTAAGCTTATTCCAGATGAACTTGGAATTGACCTTACAAATTCTTGGGAGAAAGAACCAAAGATAAAAGAGCTTTGTGATGCAGATCCATTATCCGCAAGAGTTTGGGAGTATGCTTTAGCACTTGAAGGACTAAATAGAAATGCCGGTACTCACGCCGCTGGTGTTGTAATTTCAAATGAACCTTTATGGAAAAAAACGCCTTTATTTAAACCCTCAGGACTTGATACTTTAGCCACTCAATATAATGGTAAGTATGTTGAGGATGTGGATTTAATTAAATTTGACTTCTTAGGTCTTAAGACCCTTACAGTTATTGAAGAAGCAAATAAACTTGTTGAGAAACGACATGGAAAAAGAATCGATTTCATTCGTGAAGATGTAAATGATAAAGGTGTTTACGACCTTATTCAAACAGGTAATACAATTGGACTATTCCAGATAGAATCCGATGGTATGCAGGATTTATGTAAAAGACTTGCACCTTCTAACTTTGAGGATATTGTAGCCGTTCTTGCACTATATAGACCAGGTCCAATGGAGTCAGGAATGCTTGATGACTTTATCGATAGAAAACACGGTCGAGCAAAAATTGACTACTTCTATGATGAGCTTGAAGCACCATTAAAACCAATTTTAGAAACTACTTATGGGGTTATTGTATATCAAGAGCAAGTTATGCAGATTGTACAAACTGTTGGTGGTTTCTCACTTGGTGGTGCAGACCTTGTTAGACGGGCCATGGGTAAAAAAATTAAAGAAGAGATGGACAGACTAAAAGGAGAATTCTCTGATGGTGCTGTTAAAAAAGGATATACAAGACAATATACAGATGAACTATTTGATCTGATTGTAAAGTTTGCTGGATATGGATTTAATAAATCTCACTCAGCAGCATATGCACTTGTAACATTCTATACATCATTCTTAAAATGTTACTACCCAACTGAATTTATGGCAGCCTTACTTACACTTGAAAAAGATAATACTGATAAAGTTGTTAAATATGTTGATGAAGTAAAAAGACTAGGAATTGAATTATTCCCACCAGATATTAATAAGTCTTATTTAGTATTCTCTGCAATTGAGCTTGAAGGTAAAGAAACTGTAATGTTTGGTATGGGTGCTATTAAAGGTGCTGGAGATGTTGCTATTAACTCAATTATTAATGAAAGAGATGAAAATGGCCCTTTTAAAGACTTATCAGATTTTGTTTCAAGAATTGATGGAAGTAAAGTTAATAAAAGAGTTATTGAAGCCTTAGCTAAATCAGGAGCTTTTACGGAGTTTGGTTATTCTAGACGTGCTATCTTAGAGCAAATTGAGAAAATTGGTGAAGCTGTAAGTAATGTAGCAAAAGCTAAAAAAATGGCAACTGGTTCATTATTTGGTGATAGTGAAGAACTTACAAGGGTTGAAATAGTATTAGATGAGTTACCTGAGTTTGATAATAAAGAATTACTAGAACTTGAAAAAGCTTCTTTAGGATTCTATGTATCTGGTCACCCACTTGATGACTATAGAGAACAATTAGATAAAATCAACTATACACTTTCATCGCAAATTGATGAACTAGCAGATGGTTCTCAGGCTTTATTTGTTGGAAAAGTTGAAAATATTGTTGAAAAAATCTCTAAAAAGGGAAATAAATTCGGTATTGCTTCTATTATGGATTTACATGGAAATATCGAACTTATGATGTTTGAAAATAGACTAAAAGAGCTTGAAGAAGATTTTGGAGTTGATTTAAAAAATCCTAGTGATTCTGAGCCAATAGCCTTTAAGGTAAAGATTTCAAAAGATGAAAACTTTACAAGAATGAATATTCTTAAAATCGAAGGTTTAAAAGAAGCCAAAAGCGAAAAAGTAAAAACAAAACAAATGGCAAAAATTGAGCCACCTTTAACAGTTGCTATTCCTTTTGATAATAAAGAAGAGACCATATATAAACTATTTGATATTGTTGCGAATAATCAAGGGAAAAGAGATCTAAAAATTCTAATCAAATCAAAACTTGCTGATATTGAACTAGAAACAGGATTTAAAGTTACTAACAATGTAGAAAACCTAATACAACAAATTGAAGGAGCTTTTGTAGTCGCATGATGAAACATATATTATTATCCAACGATGATGGATTTGATGCAGTAGGATTAAAGGCTCTAATAGAAGCTCTAAGCCCAATTGCGAAAATAACAGTAGTTGCACCAGCAAGGAATAAATCTGCTTGTGGTCACTCTCTAACACTTGATAAACCACTAAGAATGGTTACAGTAGAAGATGATTTTTATAAAATAGATGATGGAACTCCTACTGATTGTATTTTTATATCTCTTAACAATCTTTTTAAAGAAGGATATAAACCTGATTTAGTAATTTCTGGAATAAATATTGGTGCAAATATGGGAGAAGATATTACTTACTCTGGAACAGCAGCTGCTGCTATGGAAGCAGTACTGCATAATGTACCTGCCATTGCCATTTCACAAGTATGTAAGAACAAATGTAATGACATTAAAAATGGATGGGATTTTGATCTTGCTAAGAAAACAATTACAGAACTAGCCTCTAAAATATTAGAAGGAGAGTTCCCATTAGCCAAGAGAAAGTTTTTAAATGTTAATATTCCAGCAATTAAAACAGAAGAATGTAATGGAATCAAAATTACAAAAGCTGGATATAGAGAGTATGGAAATGATACTCATAGACATTTAAATCCAAGAGGTGAAGAATACTATTGGATTGGTTTACACCCTCTAATTTGGCAAGAAAGTAAAAACAAAGATTGTGATTTTGAAGCAATTAAAGCAAACTATGTTTCAGTAACACCAATAATGCTAGACTTAACATCATATGATGATATTAATTCTTTAGAAAATTGGATAAATAATTAAAAGGAATGAAATGACTTTCACAGATTCATTAATCAAACACATTGACAAATTAGTTGGTACATTAAAATCAGAAGAACAACTACAAGAGGTTCTAAAAAAGAAATTTACTAAAAAAGAATATAAAGTATTCGTAGCTTTTGAAGAAGGTAAATCTTTAGAAGAAGTAAAACAAATCGTTCACGATGAAGATGAAAGAATTGAAGAAATTTACAAAGCAGCTTGTAAAAAAATCAATCAAGAAAAAATCAAAAAAGAATTAGTAAATATAAAATAGAGTATTAAAATACTCTATTTTTCAAATCCTAATAAAATCATACCTACAAACTTATCAGCTTTATAAAATTCAATTCTAAATAAATCTCCATCTTTATCAATAGAAAATCTTTTTTGAACATCTTTTTTATAAATTTTTATACCTGATTCATTTTTATATTTTTTATTTACATAACCAATAACATTTACTCTTAAATCTTTTATATCTTTTATTTTAAAATTATCTTTTGTATAAACAATATCACCGAACTTAACAGTTTTTTCTATCCCATCAATTAGAATTTTAATATCTCTTTCTTCTTGAGCAAATTTTATATAATCAGGATGAAGTTTAGCTAGTTTTCTATTTCCATAATGAATAATATACTCTTTTCCTTGTTTAACAATTGTCATTAAAGGATTTGAAGGTGTGAACTCTACTACACCATCTTTATTAATAGGGAAATACCTAAGAAGATTTCTTACTTTACTAAGAGGTAATTTAATTTTTTCATCATAAAATGAAATATAAATATCATGATCAACTACATGTTTAACTTTTTTAGGTTTTAACTCAAATTTCCGCTCAAATTCTATTCCCATTTCAGTCATATATGCTTCAATAGCTAATAAATGATAATAAACTCTTTCATGTAAAGCTAACTCTTTACTAGCTTCATTAGCAAAGGCTGACTTACCATTATTAATAGCAAAATATGTAAGAGATTTTTCCATCTCTTTATCACCTAATCTAGTTTTTGTATTTTTAATATGATACATATCTTTTTTAGAAATTAGCTTACTATTTATTGAGTTCACAACATTTGTAGCTATCTCTTCAAGATTACCATATTTTGAAACATTAATATTAGTCTGATCAATTACTGAACATTGTCCCCATCTTCTAGGTGAGAATTTATTATTAATATACTTTTTTCTATAAAACCCACTACCATCATGTAAATTTAAAATTAGTTTTACTTCAGGAGCTACCAAATATTTTTTAATTCTTTGAACAGTATTATAATCAGGATCTTTAGGAGAAAGCTTTGCAAACTTTCTATTCATATCCCCATAAGGGCCACGAGAACTTTTAATAATTGAATAGAAATTTAAATTAGGAATTACCCAAACTGAACCTTTTTTAATATCATAATGAGTTGCAATTAAAGATGCAGCCATAAAAGCTCCAGGCTCATCCCCTTGAATACCACCAATAATCAACAATGTATTATCATCTTGCTGACCTTTTTTTATAAAATCAAAGTCGAAACTTTGAACTTGCGCATTTAAATTTGTAACCAATAAAAGTACAAATACAAATTTAAATAGTCTTAATATGCCAAGGTTCATACCTTACACCATCCTTATTATTTACCGTATATCTTACATCTACATATTTTAGTTTTTTAATTTGTCTAAACTCACTTGTAAGAGCAAATCTTGAAGTAAAGTTTGCATGTCCAAAGCCTTTTTTACCCACATCAAAATCACTAATACTGTGATACGTATATGCAGGAGGTGCTATAGATTTAGCTGCAACTGTTATATTTCCATTTGTTGAGTTTACTTTATCTAAGAAAAGTTTAGTCTGTTTTATAACACTTCTTACACCAGAAGTTAAAGTTATAGTATTACCTACATCTTTTACCATTTCATTATATGTATCTTCTGGTTTTCCCTTAAATAAATAATGTCCTGTAGCAGGAATTTTGATTACATCTTTTTTAGAAATTTTATCTGTGATATTTTTAGTAACTCTTTCTCCAAAGAAGCCATGACTCGAAGGGTCATAATAAAAGATAGATTCTAAAAAATCTAATTCATCTTTAGAAAAAGTTTCAATATTAGGTGCACGTTTTGCAATCTTTAATGCATCATCAAAACCTACAATATTAAAATTACCATAACCTATATATTTTTGTATAAGTTTTAGTTTCTCTCTAACACTTGAAAAAGACTCTTTATATTTAAGTTTTACAAATACATCTTCATCAAAAAATTCATCAGGCTGTATTTGTTCTCTAGCACTCAAAGATGTGCTAGATGTAATAATTGCAATACTAGAAAGCTTTAAAAATTCTCTTCGATTAAACATTTAAACCAACATAATCAAACAATCATTTTAATATCAGTATGATCGCCTAAAAGTCTATATAACTCTTTTCTATCATCTTCATTATGAACAATAAGTTCTAGTTTATAACTTTTAAACTTACCCTTACTACTAACTTTTGATTCTTTAATCTTATGTTCTCTTTTTAAAACAACTTCTTTTACTACACTATTTATATTAGTTTTTTCTAATACTACAAGTTTATAAATCCAATTACATGGATAATTTAATTCTAATGTTTCGTTACTTAAGTCAACCATTTCTAATTAATCCCTTTTAAAATCGCCACTTTTTCCACCAGATTTTTCTTCTAGTTGAACATTTGAAATAACCATAGATTTATCAATAGCCTTAACCATATCGTAAATAGTTAATAAACCAACAGATGCACCTGTTAATGCTTCCATTTCAACACCAGTTTGACCATTTAATTTAGCAGTTACAATAAGTTTAAACCCAGGTAACTCTGGTAATTCTTCAATGTCACAATTAATACCACTAAGTAATAAAGGGTGACACATAGGAATTAAATCACTTGTTTTCTTAACTCCCATAATTGCAGCAATTACTGCTGTTTGTATAACTGGGCCTTTTTTTGTTGTATTTTCAACAATTGCATCAAATGCTTCTTGTGACATAGAAATCTGCCCAGATGCTATTGCAACTCTTGTAGTTTCTTTTTTATCTGAAACATCAACCATCTTGGGTCTATTGTTATTATCTAAATGTGTTAAATTCAAAATATAGCCTTTTATATTAATATATTATTATATTCTAAACTTGATTAAATAAGAATTAAGCAAACTTTAAATATAATATGCCCCTAAAAATTAAAAAGAAAGTGGGTGAACTTTACATGCCAGGCATTAAAGTAAAAGATAGCGAATCTTTCGACGAAGCGTACAGAAGGTTTAAGAAACAATGTGATAGAAATCTTATTGTTACTGAAACTAGAGCTAGAAGATTTTTTGAGCCAATGACAGAGATCAGAAAAAAACAAAAAATCAATGCTAGAAAGAAAATGCTTAAGAGATTATACATGCTTAGAAGATACGAATCTAGACTGTAGTAATTTGCTATTTTCCAATAAAAAAAGGTTGACTTTTAGTCAGCCTTTTTTTTTGCAAAATTTAAAGTGAATTTTGCTCCATAAAACTCTTTTCCTTCATAATTATATAATTCATTTTTAACAAAAATACTACCATCCATATGATTCGTAATAATTTGCTCACTCATATATAAACCAATACCTGTTCCTTGAGAATTATATTTAGTAGTAAAATAAGGTTCAAAAACCCTATCAATTATATTATCATCAATTCCACCAGCATTATCAAATACACTAATTAACAAATTATCATTTAAAAAACTCATATTAATAAAGATATACTTTTCTTCATTTTTACCAAAAGCATCTATTGAATTAGAAATTAAATTCATTAGTACTTGAATTAATTCATTTTTTAAACCAAAAAATTCATACTCAAAGAGATCAATTCTAATATTTATATTTTGTTGTTTAAGTTTTACATCCATAATTTCTAAAGAATCGTTAATGGCATCTTGTATATTAAAATTTACTTTACATTTATCATCTCTTAAAAAGTTTCTAAAATCATCAATAGTTTTAGACAAATAATTAGTAGATTTCATAATAGTATTAACAGAATCATTTATATATTTGTCATCTAATGAATTACCAATTTCTTTATTCAACTTTATTCCACTAGCAACAGTAGAAATAATGGATAATGGCTGCCTCCATTGATGTGCAATATTCTGTAACATCTCTCCTAAAGAAGCCATTTTAGACTGGTGAAATAAAAGTTTGTCTTTCTCATTATTTAATTCAATCTCTTTTTTCATTTTATTTTGTATCAATGTAAATCTATCTTTTAAAAACTTAACATTATAAGATAACAATAATATCAATACCAATGTGATAAAAAAACTAATAAGTATAATTTTTAATATAATATTTTTATTGTTAGTATCTAGTTTTACTTTTTTTATATTTATTTGCTCTTGTAAATCATGTTTATAAAAACCAGTAGCAATAACCCATCCCCACTTTTTAAAACCCTTAACATAGGATGTTTTAAATGTTTGTTCATTAAACTTATTAAAAAAATTTGATTTATAAGTGATATAACCTTCACCAGATTTAGCAATACGTATTATCTCTTTTAAGTTAAATCTATCAATATTTTCAAAATCATATATATTTTTACCAAGGATTTTTTTATTTTCATGTAATAAAATATCGCCTTTAAAATTTAAAATAAAAAAATAGTTATTGTCATTATATTTAATATTAGATATTGTTTCTAATAATCTTCTTTTTATAGAAAGTTCTAAATCAAGAATATAATCACCAGTACCTACATATATATCTAATTCTTTTATATATTTATTATAAGAGAGTTTTTCATATTGTTTACTCTTGTTATTTGGTTTGTACCACCACCACTTCATAAACTCGTCATTACCAGCTTTTAATGAAGTAATTATACTTTTGGTTATATATTTACCTTTTACATCTTTAACCTCAAGAAATGAACTTCCCTCAAGTTTTTCTTGAATTGGAAGTAATATACATTCTCCAGACATTGAATAAATATAATAATAACCTCTTCCTTCATTAAAACGTATATCACGTAAAGAATCTTTTATTAATTTAAGTTTTTCAGACTTAGATAGTTTTTTATTGTTATTAATAATCCCCATAATAATACTATATGCATTATCAACTCTATTTTTTAATGTGTTTTGTAAAAGGGCTTCACTATCTTCATATTCTGATTGAACAATTTTATATATTTTATTAACTTCATTATATGCTTCAAGACGATTTTTTAATAGATAATCTTTTTTTAATTGTAATAAATCATTTTCATAGTTTTTCTGATTATCATAATAGATATATGATGTAGTTAAAATAGCAAGTAATATAATTAATAAAGGAGGGAATATACTTAATAAACGTAATACTTTCTCAATATTTTTTTTAAACAAACTTATTCCTAATAGTTAAGAAAGTTATTATATAAAAAGAAACATAAATTAAACTGTAATATATACATTAATATATAAAATAACTTGTAAAATACATAGTAGAAAAAAGAGATAAGAAGTATTACTTAAAAAAAAGGCTAAAAAAAAAGCTTAGTTAAAAACACCGGAATGTTTTGAACTAAGCTTTAGGTAATAAAAACTCAAGAGCTGGCAGCGGCCTACGTTTCCACAAGGGAACCCTGCAGTATT
>Ga0193952_1000473_pt1 | contig 16922 bp, 8 predicted proteins | sample BB_3_MG_FD_140368 | JGI IMG/M metagenome (GOLD analysis project Ga0193952, IMG submission 140368) | Microbial mat bacterial communities from the Broadkill River, Lewes, Delaware, United States - BB_3_MG | ecosystem: Environmental > Aquatic > Freshwater > River > Microbial mats | place: USA... | reverse complement strand
GTTCTTTCCCACTCAGCGAGAATTAAAAGGCTTAGAGGCACAGGTTATACGTTCCAAACATAACCTAAGTACCTACATCCATGTAGGCAAGGCATTGATTGAAGAGAATAGTCATTCCCTTGTCAAAATCAATAACGCTGCATATAAGCCTTTACTTTTTATTAGGTACTCGCCCTTTGGGAGCTCATTAGCAAACTGATAACATCGCAAAATTGAAGAAATATAGAATACTGTGTTTACTCAATTTTCCTTGTTCTAAGCTCGCTAATGAAGCTCTGAGTTGGGAAGAAATTTAATCAAATAGGTATTATTTCTCTATCAAACATTTATATTGTATTGAGAGGAGAATTATTGCTAAAGCTCTGTTCACATGATCGTAACTGAGTAGGTTGGAATCTAAAAACTTAACTGCATTGATAAATGCAAGCGGTGATCTTTACCCGTATCACTACTTCCACTATCCTTTAGTTGGTGTCCATAGGAAGCATTGACGGTTAATAGTTGTGCTAGTTGATACCTAAAGCCAACACCGATACTATGTAAAATAAAATTTTTCTCATCAGGAAGTTTAACAACACTTCTAGTCTGTGCATAATCTTGAAATAAAAACAAACTTAAGGAGTCTGGCATAGTCATATTCGCCATTTTCGTTAAACTCATCATAGGTGCTATTACTTCTTGACTAAACAAAACCCCTTCATCACCGAATACTTCACCTTCTTCATAACCACGAACACTATTTGAACCACCAGCACCAAATTGCTCACTACCAATGAGGTTGCTATTAGATAGTTGTAATTTACCCCTAACTCTCCATTGCCAGCCAGATAATATTCCCGTTAATTGAGTATTTCTTGTTAAATTTAATGTGCTGTAGATATAATTTGCAGAGGCATTAGATCGGCTTAACTTAAAAAACTCATCCTCATTGCGGCTTGTTAATCCACCTGGAGCCGCGATCAAGGTGATTGAACCATTAGTACTGCCATAACTATCTACTAATGAAACTGAATATTGAATTTTTCCGTGAATAACATGAGTTAAGTTATCTGAAATAGGTATGTCAGCAAAATCAAAGTTATTATCAGAAACTTTAAAGTCGGCACCGATATTTAGGCTATGTGTGTAATTGCCTGTCATTTTAGGGGAAAAGGGTAAAGTATAAAATACGCCCATCTGACCAGACTTTCCTTTTAAGCTGAAAGGTTCTTGAACGATGCCATCGGTTTCTGAATAAGCCGCGCTGACGCTAACTGAATGACGCCAAGTGGTATCAAAGTTATAGCTTCCTGATAAACTCTTAGACCGTTTAAAATCAAGATCGGATGTTAATTGCATATTTAGTTGATGCCCAAGGCCAAAAGCATTGCCCCAATTCACGCCCACTAATGCTCGATCTTCAGTAGTAGACTGAGAACCTGTGTTATTAAAACCTGTATATACACGAACCGGTTTTTTCTCTCTGGCTTTTATTATTAGTTTAGTTGTTCCTTGTTCATCTCCCGGGCTAGCGATGACAGTAGCGGTTCGAAAAGGATTTCGATTTATCCAATCAATGTCTTGATTTAAATTATGTGTATTGATGACATCATTTTTTGATTGTCGTATCCATTGTTGGTACTGTTCATCAGAAAAATATTGATTACCTTGCACCTCTATTTCGCCAGTAAAATTAGACTCTAATACAACAATTTGTACATAACCGTCTGTAATATCTTGTTCGGGTAGAAACACCACAGTAAAAGGACGTCCTAGCTGTTTTAGGTGAATACTGGTCATGCGTTCTAATCGTTTTAAAGATTCACGAGAAACGGGTAAACCAATAAAAGTATTTGCAGCAACGGAAAAGCTTTCATCTTGTAAAAAAGTAAAGAGAGATACATCAAGAATCTTTGTTCCCATATAGGTAGCAGGCTCTTGTTTTAACGCATCAGGACTATCTAAAAATATAAGTCCTTTTAATTTTTTTAGAATGACATCTTCATCATTTGTTGCTCCAAAGTTTGCAGCTCTATTTATAGCTTGCAAGCTTTGTTCTTTAGTTGGAGCAATTTGTTGAGGTACTTTTTTAGGTATGAGGTCATTCAAGTCTTGCGCTCGGGAAAATTGTATTGTATTTAATACCAATAAGCTGATAAAAATAACAATATCTGTTAACCCATTAGCTAAATTGAATTTATTAATTAACTTCATTATATTACTTCCTAAATACTACTAAACATTGAGCTTAATGCTGTTGCCATAATGATTTGATTGAGTGTATTGCTTTCACCATTTTCTCTTGTTTGATGTAGATCTGAGAGTTGCATAGGTTGATTATTAGCCAAAGATTCATACACTTCTTTTTGTTGAACTTCATCCATTACTTGCACAGCACGGGTAATAGAACCCACAAGCGCTATGGTTATTACTCCTATGGGCATTGTGGCTGCGCCAACGCCAGTACCAATTGCAGAGCTTACTGTTCCTCCCGATGCTATAATACTGGTAGTGATGCTATGAACTGATGCGGTATAAGGTAATACCACACTGGTAGCTGTGGCCATAAATGTACCAACTGTGGTTGTAATTGCAGCTGTGGCCGCTATACCGCCAGATATTAAAGCAGACTGTCCTGCGATGTGTTCTACTAAAAAGTCAGAAGCAGCATCACCGATAAATTCGTCATATGGTGTCGACGTGCCATATAGATTTGACATTCCATTTACACGTATATTGCTTTCTTGTTCTGCCCAAGCGTTATATTTTTCTTTAGCTTTGTTTGCAATACCTTGCTGTGCTGTTTCGATGTGCGAAGACATATGATCAGCCAATGCTTGTTGAGCTGGGCTGTATGTTGCTGGATCAACTTCAATCAAGTCCATAACATACTCACTCATTATTTCACCAAGAATTTGAGCATAAGCAGGCACAGTTTTAGCTGCTTCTAGAAATGCGTAAAGATCAAAGTCTTGATATTTAGCACCTGTTAGATTACGTGAGGCTGTACCTCTAGCCAATCCACCAGCTCTTTCAATTGCGAATGCCAATGAACTTTCACCTTCACTCTCTTCTAATAAAAGTCTTTCTTGTATCGCTAAAATAACATTAGGCAAGGCTTCTGTTGGTAAGCCCATAAAGTTGTCGCCTGAATTAGATGTAGTCTCCCAGAAAGAGGCTCGATTTTCTTCAAAAATAGCTAGTTCAGCCGCAATTTCTTGTCGTTTTGCGACAACAGATGGATCCGCTGTCCAATTTAATAGCCCACTCGTGTTTGATACAATTCTGTAGTTTGGATTACTACCATAGAATTGAATGTATTGAGTGACAGATTGATCGGTTGATTGTTCTTCGGTAGAGAAAAAATTAGATGGGATAATAAACGAGTTAGAGACAACAACGCCTGTCATGGTGTCATTTGAACCGATAATATCAATAATCTCTATTGGGTCAATTTCACTGACGGTAGGTACATTGCTGTCATACTCAGCCGTTGGATCGCTTATTCTGCTTGGAAACCGGGTTAACATTACATCATCTTTAAATAACTCAGGAACTTCGAACGTTTCTGGTGTTGATGAAACGACTTGAATAGGAGCGGGTTCATTGTCACGAAATATTCTAAAAGTTGAATTTGGAAATGCTGTAAACAAGGTATCAAAAGAAGCTAGATTTGTTGCAGAAGCGTTAAATCCAGGAAGTGGAAAATTGCCAACTGCATCGGCATCATCAACTGTAATTTGAATAGGTCGAGGAAATACTACGTAAAGTCCTGGCACATTTGTAACAATGTAATTTGGATTATTGGTAAGTTGTGCCAATGATGTTCTTAAACCAACCGAAGCATATTCACCAAAATCGCCATCAACCAATAAATTGTTAGTAGAGACAACATCGTCAATTGTATCAAAACTTGCTAAGCCATCACCGGCCACTATATAGTTATATGTTGTGTCTTGATCACCGTATATGCGTAGGATATTTTCTGGTTTTATCGCAATATTTCGTTCAATTATTGTAAACTCACCACCATTAACGGTTAGGTTATAATTATCTGTATTGAGGCTAGCTTCTAATTGATACTTACCTACGTGAGTTGTTATCTCTGGTGAAGTAATGGTCAAAACATCTTCAATTTGACCTGTCTTAAGCCCTGAAGCCCCTGAAAAATAGTCATTAAAAGTACGATTACTTTCTTCACCATAAATGGTTGTTATATCTTTTAAGTTGACGGTTAGATCAACAGGGCGAATAAATAAAGTTCCTGTATTAACCATATCAACTTCATAATTAGGGTTATTACTAATTGCACGAATGCTATACTCGCCAACATCTGAAGTTAATATTGCATCTGATGTTAATTGTAAATTTAGATCATTAAATGTGTCATCAAACTTCAAACCATCAGAATACTCCGCTAATAAAAGGGGAAATTCATTATTTTCAAAGTAAAAACGTTCATAATCACTAATCGAAATGCTGATTGGAGCAGGTGTCACAGTCAAAATACCCTGAAAAGTATTTATAATGTAATTAGGGTTTGAGCCAGCGGTAACATCGATTCCGTATTCTAGTACATTAGCCTTTGGTGTCGCTGTAGTACTTATAGTTAATCCATTAATATCTGATTCATCATCGAAACTTGCTAAACCATCAAAAGTTACGGTAAATTCAGGGTTCGTTTCACCATATTCACGCGTTGCATTATTTGCTCTAATGGTTAAAGGTCTAGGTAATACATTCAAAATACCATTATTTAAAGATTTGATATTGTAATTTACACTAGACGCCCCTAACAATTGAGCTGTGTAGGTGCCTACATCAGATGTCTCGGCAACTAAATAGTTAACATCAACGTTGTTAAATACAGCGCTAGAATCGCCATTCACTAAGCCATAAGCAATAAGCTCTGGTGCTGGATTTGGGTCACCATACAAACGTGAAGCGGGACTAAGGAACAAATCAACATCGACTTTATTAATGCGTAAAGTGCCTTTGTTAATGGTGAGCTTATAATTATTACTAAGTAAGTTTGTTGTTAAATTAATATTATAAATACCAGCATTTGAACTTTGCGTAGCAGAAGTACTTAAAGAAGTATTATTGATAATATTGCTGATAGCATCCCCTGCTGTTAATCCTGCTGACGTATAAGTAAATGTTGGATTGGTTGAGCCATAATCTCTAAAAGCACTATCAACGGACAGTGTTAATTGTGCAGGGGTTATGTTTAAAGAGCCTGGAACAAAATTAATATTGTAATTAGGGTCAGTAATGCCACTAGCTATTAGATCATATGTTCCTACATCACTGTTTGATGTTGCTGTAGTCGAAAATGTTAACCCTGTTGTGTTCAGAGAATCACCAGTGACAAGCCCGGATGTACTAATACTGAAAGCTGGGTTAGCAGTACCATAAATACGGCTAATATTATGAGTTGTTATGGTGAGATCTGCAGGTGTTATGTTAAGATTACCATTGACATAAGTTATATTGTAGTTTGGATTTGTCGCTCCACTGGGGACAACAGCATAATTGCCGACGGATGATAAGCGGCTTAAACCTGAAGTAGATGTGTTTATTGTGCCTAAGGCTTCATGAGTGTCAAAACTTGCTAAACCTGTAACAGTGAAGGCAAGTGGAGAAAGAACTTCACCAAATATTTTATCAGTACTATTGGCGGTAATCATTAAATCACGTTGATTAATCGTTAAGGTGCCTGGTACGTAAGAAAAATTGTAGTCATCCGCAGTTGCACCGAATGGGATGATGGAATATGTACCAACAGAAGATTCCAGAGTTGCAGTGGTTGAAAACTGTAAGCCACTCACCACGGATGCATCCTCACCTGATTTAAAACCTGTAATGTTGGCGGTAAAATTAGGATTTTGGTCACCATATATTCGGCTTAAGTCATTTGCCGTTACTGTTAATAAACTCGTTGCATTATCTACAATACTCAAAGTGCCAGATTGTAGTGATAAACCATAACCATAGTCTGATAAAGTAACTGAACCGTTTGCAATACTGATGAGATAATCACCCAAAGAACTACCAGCATTCGCCGTTGTTGACAACAAAGGAGTACCACTAAATACATCGCTGGCAACATCATCGCCTACTAACCCTGAAATACTGTAAGTTAGAGTAGGATTTGCACTACCTTCTTCTCGCTCATTGTTGTTGGCCGTTAATATCAGCGTAGGTGCTAATTCATATAAAACTCTATTCCCTATCGCTGTTATTGAACTTGGTGAATCGATTTCCCAGGATTTATTGTAGACAGGCGCTGCAATTATTCCGCCTAATGAGGTATTATCAGGATTATCTGAGTAGATAAGAAAACGACCATTGCTCTCTGGAAAGCTTTCATCAGCATATGGGTTAATGGCTAGTGTACCGGCATTGTTAATAAAAGAGCCATTTTGAGCGGCTAAAATTATATTAACATTGGTATCAGTGGTTGTGATATTGGTTCCATTTAGTAGGCTAAGGTTACCAACCGTATTAATGGTTACTGTATCTGCTGCTTCAAAACTTCCTGAAACATTTAACCCTCCAGAACTGTCGACAACAGTAAATAAACCACCAATGGTGGAACCAGTACCTCCATTGGTTAACATTTCTATCTGGTTAGCTGCATTGTCAATTATGACGTTGCCGTTAACTTCACTGCTATTGAACTTTGAATTATCTACGGGATTTAACTGAATATCTAATGTTGAAACATCTAGCATGCCATTAATCAAAATAGAGCCGATAGCTCCATCAAAACTATTCGATCCAGTAATCTGTGCATCAGGATTTTTTGTAACTGTTAACGTATTTGCAATAATAGATGCGTTATTATCTACAACCAAGGATGCTGTTGGCCCTGATCCGCTATCTACAGGCTCAACAAAGCCCACCATTAAGTTTATGTTTGCTGCGCCTCCATTTAAATCTGCATTAATATTAATATCATTACTGACTTTTAATGAAAGGCTGTTACCTGATGTCCAAGCTACGGCATCATTGATTGTAATTGTGCTGTTTTCGTTTGCATCGAATGGAATAAACGAACCTGTATCCAGTATGACATTGCCTGTTGCTAACTGGGCTTCTAGCGTAGAGACTAATAATACATTGTCACCTGGATCAGACGCTTGTATTGTGAGTTTGTCAGGATCGAGTAATAATGTACCAGCTGAACCTGATTCAGAACTTAGATCAACTTGTCCTCTAAAATCGAGAGAATGTTTGCCTGATACTTCAACAAAACCAGCATCATTTTCAGATAAACCAGTTGCATTAGCATTAACCGTTCCAAAAAAATCAGTATTGTTGTCTGCCCAAATAATGACTTCACCAGCACGGTCATTTGAGCTACTAACATCAATAGTGGCGCGCTCAGTAATTAGAGTATTGGCTGCTGTTACTATGCTACTGTCGTTTCCTTGTAGACCACCACCAATATTTATTTTTCCGCCACTACCGTCAACGTTATGGGCGCTAATTTGGCCTGAGAATTCAATGTTGCCAGAATCACTTGTTAATAATATGCGCCCATTTTTGTTTTCAACTCCAGTTGCTTTAATAATACCAGATTGATTGATAGCTAAATCGTAAATACTACCACCTGCAGCAACAAGAGCAGCCTCAGTTGCTTCAATAACTCCGTCGTTATCAATACCAGTTTTATTAACTGATTCAATAGCACTACGTACAATTAACCTTTGATTCTCCTCATTGGCTAACAAAACTTCATTACCTGCAGCCAAAGCGGCTAAACCATTTGGTGCAGCTATCGTTCCATTGTTTGTAATACTAGAAGCAATTAATACAACATCGCCATTGGAGCTTGTAATTGATCCAAAGTTGGTGATATTCGATGTAGAATCACCAGTAAACAGAAGCTCTCCGCCATTTAAGAAATCAGCATCAGAGATATCTAAAGTTGAAGCAATGAATTCGCCTGCATTTATTTGAGCGCCATTTCCTACCAATATACCATTAGGGTTAATTAGGTAAACTTGGCCGTTGGAAGTAAGCTGACCCAAAAGCTGTGATGGATCAGAACCCGTAACACGATTAAGTAATGCAGAATTAGCGTTTAATTGTTGAATATTAACGCTTTCATCCTCATTAATTGAAAATGATTGCCAGTTGGCAATAGCGTGTTGAGTAGTTTGAGTAATATTAAGCTGATTGCCTGCTTGACTTAACTCAATATTACCGTGAGTTATAACCGGCGACTCAGGTTGTGCTCTGCAAACAAACGGTAAAATGACGGCATTTATTGCCAAAAAAAGGCGAGAAAGAGTAAATTTGTTTTTGTGGTTATTTGTATATTTCATATTACTACAAATCCTTAGTTCTAATACAAAGATCACTGTGCTCATATCAGGTGTAACGTTAAACGCTTATAAGCGTTTAACGTTACACCTATAATTACAATAGATATTTATTATTTTTAATAGTTAATACAACGGGTTGTGAGTTTTTTAGACGTAAAAATATAATAATTTATTTATTAAACAGCTGTAGTTAATGTATAAAAACACTGGTATTATTTGCTTGAATATCGCCTATTATGCTCTAAACGGATATTTTTATTACTAATAATGATTTTTCATAATAAAATTAAGCTATTAGTGATGATTTTATCATTTTAAAGGTAGAATCCTATCAACCGAAAGTATGATTCTGAAATGGTAGGAGATTTAATTCTCAGGATGTTATAGGGCAATACACTTAACTATCACACCAATTTTTGTATCGAATTAGTAGTAAAGTAAAAGAAATCAATAACAGCAGCGAGTTAGTGCTACCACCACTTCAATTATTGGTGACGGTAATGGTTTCATAAGCCTCAATAGTGACTTTATAGGTCTGTTTCTTACTGAATAAGGTGATTTATTGCGATGCGTAATTGAGCGGGTTTAATCGGTTTGGGTAATCTTACTTGTTTTGCTGTAGTGATTTCAGCTATAACATCGTTATCCGTATCACCAGTGATGACTACTCCTGGGATATTACCTATTTGTTGTTGCACCAGTTGTATTAATTCGCAGCCATTTATTTCACCAGGCATTCTATAGTCAGTGAGTATAATTTCAGGTTGGTAACCATTTTTAATTAGCTCTAATGCTTTTGCAACGGAGTCTGTGCTGGTTAGATCGCATCCCCAATCATTAAGAATGTTATCCATTGCGTGTAGAATTTCTATTTCATTGTCTATGAGCATTACTTTTAAATTATTCAGTTTATTCTCTACTTTTGGTTGCTGCTTAGTATTAGATATTTTTTCCTTTTTAACTCCTTCAGGAAGCACTAGAGTAAATTTAGTACCATGACCTACTTTAGATGTGAAGTTGAGCTGATAGTTCAGTAGAGTTGTTATTCTTTTTACAATAGAAAGACCTAAGCCAAGCCCTTTATTTCTATCACGTTCAGGATTGTTTAATTGATAAAATTCATTAAATATTTCTGTTCTATTTTTTTCGGAAATACCAATACCAGTATCATCTATATGCAGTTGTAAACAGTTATCACCTTTATGACTACAGTAAATATCAATCTGTCCTTCGTTTGTATAACGAATGGCATTTGATAAAAGGTTACTTATTATTTGTTCGAGAAAGACAGGATCGGTGTAAACATAGTAGTTGCAATTTTTTACATTCAGCTTCAAATGTTTTGTTGTTGCTTGTATTGAATATTGGTCGGTACATTTATTTATCAATTCACCTAATAAAAAGTGTTGTTTGTTGATCTGTAATGTCTCTGAATCTATTCGGCTAATATCAAGTAAGGCATTAAATAACTCATCTAAAGAATCTAAGCCTTGTTGAATATGTAGCAAGTCACTTTTTTGAGTATTGGTTGTTAATTTTTTATTTAAGGTTTCTACAAATAGGTTAACCGCATGTAAGGGTTGGCGAAGGTCATGACTCGCAGCTGCAAGAAATCGTGACTTATCACTATTTGCTTTGTTTGCTGTTTTTGTTTGTTTTTTTAAGTCAGCAACGAGATCAATATTTTGATACTTGAGTGTTAGAGAATTATTTATAAGTCGATGCATGTTACGACTGAAAACTAAGCTGATAGCCATATAAACAAGTACACCACTGGCTGACCATTTGTAAAGCAAGTTGTCTTGTAAAAACATCATAACAACAATAGGCATAATGGTGGGAAACGCAAAAACTGCGTAGGTTAAAGGTCTGGAGGATAGTGCAATCATGCTTGCACCAATAACAACAATTAAGGTGATTATAATTGCAGTAAAGGTGTCTAACATATCGGGATGGAAAAACAAAAAAGCGACACTTCCCCATATAATTCCTGAGGCTAGTACACTAATGGTATAAACTTTACCTTGTCTAAAAATTTGTTCTGTCGATGCGTTTTCACTATCTAATGAACGCTGGTGGTGCCATCTTATAAAAGTTAATAAATAGGTTGCCCCAACCCAAGATAATATGGTGGTGTGTGATTCAGAGTCCCACAATAAAATGGCTAATGGTAAACAGCCAAGCAAAGTACCAATCAGGGTGGCTGGTAAATTATCGTGGAGAATTAATATTTTATCTGCGACAATTTTATCTGCGTTGGAAGTTTCAGCCTTTATGATGATTACTCCTAAACTGTTAATGTTATGTGACTGAATCCTTATCTATAAATAAGAGAGTCGGGGATTAGTCTAAACCAAGTTGCTGTGCTTTTTTGATTGTTTCTGTTCTGCTTTGAGTGTTTAAAGCTTGAAATATAGCCATAATATGCGTTTTTACCGTGGCCAAACTAAGAAAAAGTTGATCAGCAATAGCCTGATTAGTTAGACCGTGACGAATAAGGCGAAGTACTTCTAATTGTCGTGAAGTAAGATTATGTTGACTTGCCCAATCGACAGGTATTAAATGACGGTCACTTACTGGTATATCATTACTTGGCTTTACTATTTCCCCCCGTAATACTGATTCAACAGCATTTTTTATTTGATTACCGTTAGAGGATTTAGGGACAAAGCCCATTGCACCCAATTGGAGGGCTTTTTCCATATCCCATGGATCTTCAGAGGCGGTAACCATAATAATGGGAGTTAAACATAGTGATTCAGATAGCTTTTCAAGTAAGTGAAAACCGTCAATACCAGGCAAACGAAGATCTACCAAGGCAATATCGTATGATTCAACAGTTAATTTTTCGTATGCCTGTTGACCATTATTGACAGATTCGCATTCAACATCCGAAAACATGCTGTGAAGAATTGATCTCATGCCTTCTATAAATAGGATATGATCATCGGCAAGTAATACTTTCATATTTTTATGGTTGCTTCTAAAAAGGGCTGTTTAATATCAATATTTTATGATGTTACATGACTAAACGTCTAGATGGAATTATTTTATACCAATTGACGCTGTATAAAAAAACAGTGATAATGGTGTTCATATAAAAGCAAAAGATGTCGGTATGAAAAAAATTATTCATATAGATATGGACTGTTTCTATGCAGCCGTTGAAATGCGAGATTTTCCACAATATCGTAATATTCCATTAGCGGTAGGTGGTGATGGTCCTCGCAGTGTTCTTTGTACTTGTAACTATCAAGCACGTAAGTTTGGCGTGCGCTCTGCTATGTCAGCTATCAAAGCGAAGCAGCTTTGCCCAGAATTAACCATAGTACATGGGCGTATGTCAGTTTATAAAGAAGTGTCAGCCCATATAAGAGAAATTTTTTCTCGTTATACTCACCTTATTGAACCCTTGTCTCTTGATGAAGCCTTTCTCGATGTTACTCATTCAACCCAATGTCAAGGCAGTGCCACGCTTATTGCAGAAAAAATCCGCCAAGATATATACAATGAGCTTAACCTAACAGCTTCCGCAGGTGTTGCGCCAAACAAGTTCATTGCTAAAATAGCGAGTGATGAAAATAAGCCAAATGGCCAATGTGTGGTTACTCCTGATCAAGTTGCTGCATTTGTTGAACATTTATCGCTTAAAAAAATACCAGGTATTGGGCCTAAAACGTTTCAAAAACTACAATCTTTTGGTTTTTCCACCTGTTCAGATATTAGAGCCTCTTCAATTGCTAATTTAACGATGATTGTGGGTAAGTTTGCGACTAGCTTGTTTCAAAAAGCACATGGTATTGATCACAGAGAACTTGAAGTAAGTAGGCAGCGAAAATCATTAGCGATAGAAACAACATTGGCGATGGATGTGTATACTGAGACGGATTGTTTAAGTGTTATTGGGCAGCTATACCCCAAATTACTGCAAAGGTTAGAAAAAGTACAAAACCGAAAAGTTGTTCGTCAGGGCATTAAGCTAAAATTTAATGATTTTAACCAAACAACGGTAGAACAACAAAGCTTAGACGTTAACGAGACAGTTTTTAATAGTTTATTGCCAAAGGCTTATGAGCGAGCGAAAGGGCGAGGCATTCGGCTTGTGGGATTAACCTTAGGTTTTGCCGAATCCACTATGACAGAATCAACAACTAGTAAGCAACTATCGCTTTTATAAAAATAAGCTGAGATACCAAGAGCCCATAAATTTACAGCTGAAATTAAAACGACAGATAAATTAATAAAAGATAATGGTATGAGCGAAAAAGAAGAGCAGCAACCAATAAAGAAAAAATATCAACAACGAACAGCCTTGCATTGTGGTGTTGGTTTGTTAGCGCGTAGAGAGCATTCAGAGTACGAACTCAGACAAAAATTAGTCCAACGAGAATTTCCTGAAGAAGAAATAAAACATGCTATAGAGCGCTTGCTTGAAAAAGATTATTTGTCTGATAAACGCTTTGCGCAAAGTACCTGTAGGTATCGTGTTAACCGAGGATATGGTTGGCGATATATTGCTAATGAATTGAAGCAAAAGGGAGTATGTTCAACAATTATTCAACATTTGCATAAAAATTGCGAAATTGATTGGTATCTTCAAGCCGAGCTTGCGTATAATAAACGCTTTGGTGAAACTAGGAGCGAAGATCTCCCCATAAGCAAAAAAGAGCAAGCCAAAAAAATACGATTTTTACAATATCGCGGATTTTCGACTGATGAAATTTTTGCGGTAGTTAATGATAATTGAATAAACAGACTGATTAAGGTTCCCATGATTAAAACCACCGCCGAAGTACGTCAGGCATTTTTAGATTTTTTTGCCACTAAACAACATCAAATAGTTAAAAGTAGCTCACTCGTTCCAGGTAACGATGCAACTTTGCTTTTTACCAATGCAGGCATGGTGCCTTTTAAAGATGTATTTTTAGGAGCTGAGGCACGCAGTTATACTCGCGCAACATCAGCACAGCGCTGCGTACGTGCAGGCGGCAAGCATAACGATTTAGAAAACGTAGGATATACCGCTCGTCATCATACATTTTTTGAAATGTTAGGTAATTTTAGCTTTGGTGATTATTTTAAAGAAAATGCCATTAGCTACGCTTGGGAATTCTTAACGAGTGTTTTAGGTTTACCAAAAGAGAAGTTATTAGTCACTATCTATGAAAGTGATGAAGAAGCCTTTTTATATTGGAAAGACGAAATTGGCATTCCTGCTGAAAAGATCATTCGTATTGGTGATAAGACAGCAAGCAAAAAGTTTGAATCTGATAACTTCTGGTCAATGGGTGACACTGGTCCGTGTGGTCCTTGCTCAGAGATTTTTTATGATCATGGCGACGATATTTGGGGAGGGCCTCCAGGATCACCAGAAGAAGATGGTGATCGTTTTATTGAAATTTGGAATATCGTTTTCATGCAGTTCAATCGCCAAGCTAATGGTGATATGGAACCTTTACCTAACCCTTCAATTGATACTGGTATGGGGTTAGAGCGTATTTCGGCTATTATGCAAAATGTGCACAGTAATTACGAGATCGATCTTTTCCAAGCATTGATTAAAGATACGGCTAATCTATTAGACTGTAATGATTTAGACAATAAATCATTACGTGTAATTAGCGATCATATTCGCTCGTGTTGCTTTTTAATTGTTGATGGCGTTGTTCCATCAAACGAAGGACGTGGTTATGTATTGCGTAGAATTATACGCCGTGCAATCCGCCATGGTCATAAGCTTGAAGCAAAAGAACATTTCTTCCATAAGTTAGTTAAATCATTGATTGAACAAATGGGGGAAGCTTATCCTGAATTGGTTCAACAACAAGCCATTATTGAAAAATTATTGCGCATTGAAGAAGAGCAATTTGGTCGTACTTTAGACCGTGGCATGGTATTGCTTGAAGATATTCTCGACAATCTTGAAGGCGACACGATTAGCGGAGATGATGTTTTTAAACTTTATGACACTTATGGTTTCCCTGCCGATCTAACGGCTGATATTGCCCGTGAGCGACACTTAAATATAGATCATAATGGTTTTGATATTGCAATGGGCTTGCAACGTGAGCGTGCTCAACAAGCAAGTCAATTTGGTACGGATTATAATCAACAGCTTAAATCTGATCACAAAACCGATTTTAAAGGTTATACAAACCATGCATCATCAGCAACGGTTGTAGAATTATTTAACACCCATGAACATGAAGCAGTTAACCAATTAAATGCTGGTGAGCAAGGCATTGTTATTTTGGATCATACCCCGTTTTATGCGGAATCGGGTGGTCAAGTTGGTGATAGTGGTTTATTACACCTTGATAGCGGCGTTTTTGAGGTTGAAGACACGATTAAACTAGGAAATGCTTTTGCGCATAAAGGTGTTGCTCGTACCGATATAGGTTTAAACCGTCGAGTTAAGGCAGAAATTAACAGCGAACGCCGTGCTGCCATTGTAAAAAATCATACGGCAACTCACCTTTTACATGCGGCTTTACGTAAAGTTCTAGGCGAACATGTTACCCAAAAAGGCTCATTGTGTGACAGTGATAAACTTCGTTTTGATTTCTCCCATTTTGAAGGTATGACAGCACAAGAAATACATGCTGTTGAACAAATGGTAAATGAAGAAATACGACGTAATCATGCAAGAGAAACTGAGTTAATGGATATTGAAGACGCTAAAGAGAAAGGTGCTATGGCGCTCTTTGGCGAAAAATATGATGATGAAGTACGAGTTGTTACCTTAGGCGATTTTTCCACAGAACTTTGTGGCGGTGTGCACGTTGAACGAACAGGCGACATTGGTTTATTAAAAATAGTTTCTGAATCAGGTATTGCTGCAGGTGTTCGCCGTATTGAAGCGGTAACCGCAACAGGTGCGTTAGACTATGTTAATGAGCAAAGTGCTTGTTTAGCTAAAGTTGCAGGTTTAGTGAAAACTGATATTGCAGGTGTTGATACAAAAGTAGAACAGTTGATTACGCGTTCTAAAGCATTAGAAAAAGAAGTTAATCAGTTAAAACAAGAGTTAGCCGCACAAGCAGGTTCAGACTTAATGAGCAGTGCTATTGACATTAATGGGGTAAAGGCTTTAATTGCTGATTTAAATGGCGTTGAAAGTAAAGCCCTGCGTGGCATGGTTGATGAACTTAAAAATAAAATGCAGTCAGGTATTATTATGCTGGCTACCGCCAATGACGGTAAAGTTGGTTTAATTGCTGGAGTGACTAAAGATCTTGTTGGCAAAGTAAAAGCGGGTGAATTAGTTAATATGGTCGCTCAACAAGTGGGTGGAAAGGGTGGTGGACGCCCTGATATGGCTCAAGCTGGAGGGAGTCAACCTGAGAACATCACAACAGCGCTTGCTTCAGTTCAACCTTGGTTAACTGAAAAATTAAGTTAATTGACACTTTATTAACTGAATGTACTCGACAAAAGTAAAAAGCCAATTAGTTATTTAATTGGTTTTCTTATTTTTAAATGTTATTTAGATGTTAATCTTTTCAATAAAAAATATTCTGCATCAAAAAAAGAGCCTTTAGCACTATTCAAAAGGAACATAAGCTTGATAGAATGAGGTGGTATTTTAATCTGTTTTAAGCATAGGAGCTTAAAACAGATTAAAAAGTGGATTTTTTCATAATATTAACTATAACTTATAGTGTATTAGGGAAAAACAGGCTAACTTCATATATTACTAGCTTATATATATTTATTTAGTGATTCTCAATTTTAAAAAAGGAATGTGTAATGTTAATATTAACAAGACGCGTAGGTGAGACGTTGATGATTGGTGATGAAGTCACCGTGACTGTGTTAGGTGTTAAAGGAAATCAAGTACGCATTGGTGTAAATGCACCTAAAGAAGTCTCAGTACATCGTGAAGAAATTTACATGCGTATACAAGCAGAGAAAGATGATACAGAATCATCTGGAAACGTATAATTACTGTAACATAGTATGAACTACATAATTAGCGTTCTAAAAAAGCACCTCAATTGACGGTGCTTTTTTATGTTTTAAACTTTATGATTTTTAATAATGATTGAAAATCATCAATATTGGGTAAATTGTCAGCAAACAGTACGAAAAGATAAATTAATTGGTAAAAATGTTTGACTTATTTTTGAGATCCATTAATATTCGCACCCATTGGAGAGGTGGCCGAGTGGCCGAAGGCGCTCCCCTGCTAAGGGAGTATCTGGTTTATCCCGGATCGAGGGTTCGAATCCCTCCCTCTCCGCCATTATTTACTTAAGGCAGTTAATGTTACTTAAGATAGTTAATGGCAAAATCTTTAAACTGAGATTTAAAATAAAGCTTATCGGATAAGTAACGATACTAAATACATCTTAATTGCGAACGCGTAGCTCAGCTGGATAGATTATCTGTGTTGATGGTTACGAATAAAGTTCGTATATCGGTTAAGTAACGATATAAAAAACATCTTAGATTGCGGACGCGTAGCTCAGCTGGATAGATTATTTAGTGTTAATGGCTACGAACAGGGTTCGTTTATCGGTTAAGTAACGATATTAAAAACATCTTAGATTGCGGACGCGTAGCTCAGCTGGATAGAGTACCTGGCTACGAACCAGGCGGTCGCAG
>Ga0193952_1000469_pt1 | contig 16963 bp, 10 predicted proteins | sample BB_3_MG_FD_140368 | JGI IMG/M metagenome (GOLD analysis project Ga0193952, IMG submission 140368) | Microbial mat bacterial communities from the Broadkill River, Lewes, Delaware, United States - BB_3_MG | ecosystem: Environmental > Aquatic > Freshwater > River > Microbial mats | place: USA... | reverse complement strand
TCCTCATAAGTCTCAAGCTCAGCAATATCACTCTCTATATCAGCTCCAATAAGAAGTATTTCAGCATTTTCATCCTTAATAGCCTCTTTCACAGCATCAACATGATCATTACCTTTAACAACAGAAGCCTCATCTACATTACAAACATATAGAATAGGTTTAGAAGTCAATAACATCAAATCAGTAACAAGAGCAGCTTCAAACTCATCTAGCTCAACTGTACGAGCAGATTTCCCTTGCTCAAGACACTCTTTATACTTAACAAGAACAGCCATTAACTTAATACCTTCCTTGTTGCCAACCTTAACAAGCTTCTGAGTCTTAGTTATTCTAGCCTCAATAGTTTCAAGATCTTTCAATTGTAATTCTGTATCGATAATTTCTTTATCTCTTACAGGATCAATAGTTCCTTCAACGTGAGTAATATTATCATTCTCGAAACATCTAAGCACATGAATTATGGCATCAGTCTCTCTAATATTAGTCAAGAACTTATTTCCTAGTCCTTCACCCTTACTAGCTCCTTTAACAAGTCCAGCAATATCAACGATCTCAACAACTGCAGGTTGAATTGCTTGAGGATTAACTATCTCTGATAATTTAGTTAATCTCTCATCTGGTACAGTAATAACACCAACATTTGGCTCAATTGTACAGAAAGGAAAATTAGCCGACTGCGCCTTTGCATTCGATAAACAGTTAAATAAAGTTGATTTACCTACATTAGGCAATCCTACTATTCCACACTGAAGTCCCATATATAAATTTGTATTATTAATTAGTAATTTTGAATTCGCAAAAATACATTATATTTCATTCACTTGCAAAAAGATAGAAAAAAGCCTTTATTCACTTAAGAACAAAGGCTTCTACATATCTTATAGATATTTATTTTATCTATGCGCTAAGTGCAATTAAAATCTTTTATAGAATAAAATTCTCACTAATTGAGTGATTTGTAACCACATTATTTATTGTTGAAGCAAAAAGTTCAGCAACAGAAAGAACCTTAATCTTTTTACTCTCTTTCTTCAATGGAATAGAGTTAGTAAAGATAACTTCTTCAAGAGCAGAAGCTTCTATTCTATCATAAGCAGGACCCGAAAGAATAGGGTGAGTAGCAATAGCTCTAACAGTCAATGCTCCCATTTCTTTAAGCATATCAGCAGCTTTACACATTGTTCCAGCTGTATCAATCATATCATCAACAATGACAACATTCTTACCTTCTACATCTCCAATAGCAGTCATAGAAGCAACTTCATTAGCCTTCTCTCTCTTCTTATGACAGATAACTATACCTGAATGAAGATATTTAGAATATGTATGAGCACGTTTAGAACCACCCATATCAGGAGAAGCAATAGCAAGATCTTTAAGATTTAAAGACTCAAGATAAGGAAGTAATACAGATGAACCATATAGGTGATCAACAGGGATATCAAAGAATCCTTGAATCTGATCAGCGTGTAAATCCATTGTGATAATTCTATCAACGCCAGCAGCCATAAGAAGGTTTGCAACCATTTTAGCACCAATAGCAACTCTAGGCTTATCTTTTCTATCTTGACGAGCAAAACCAAAATATGGCATTACTGCAATAACTTTATAAGCAGATGCTCTCTTAGCCGCATCAATCATCAACAATAACTCCATTAGGTTATCTGATGGTGGGAAAGTTGATTGGCAGATGAAAACATGGTCTCCCCTTACTGTTTCATCGTAACTTGTAACAAATTCACCATCACTAAAACGTAGTAATGTGTTCTTACCTAATTCAACACCAGCAGCTTCAGCTATTTGTTCTGCTAAGTATCTACTGTTTTCTCCGGCAAATATCTTTACCTTTGCATTATCAGTCATTGCGGTTCTTTTTGATAAAACTATTTTATTTAGACCCCACAAAGTTATTAATAATTTATTTCCTTGAAAAGAAACATTACTATTTATAATCTATTTTGATAAAAGAAATAAGCATTGAACCCAAAATTGAGATTACTTAATACATCCACCAGTATATTTCTTTAACAACAACTCATAAGGAGAATACTTCAAAGCAGACATATTACCTTTTCCTTCTTCATATTTATATTTTAAGACAAAGTCTTCTCTTTCTCCCTCAAAAACTCTACACTCCACTAGACAAGCATTTTCATCATACTTATATTCATGTACAACGGCTTTAGAATCTACTAAATTTGTATCATCATCGGCACTTAAGATAGACTCTCTTATTAATAAGTCATTACTATAATAAAAATCAGACTTTTCAAAAACAACATCCTTCCCTCCCATTTTCACACTAACAGTCAAACATTTAATTTTATCTCCATCAAATGTAGGTACTCCACGAAGTTCTAATCCTTTTACCACACTACCAAATGGGGAAGAAAATCTTTCAAACCTATTATCTAAATCATAAAAGATTGATGTATGCTTACCTTCTTCAAAAATATGTCTTAGATTTTTATCATCACCATACAAATAATCAACAGAGCTTATCAACTTCCAATCACTTCCATCCGATTCATAATCCTTTATTTTAGTGACTTTATTATTTTCAAATAAATATTCTTTCTTATATCCACCCAATTTAATTTCAGACACTAATGATTTCTTATAAGTATATTTGACCTCAGAATCATTTCTCCAGACAGCACCATCTTTTTTCTGGATCTGCACTTTAGAAACTCGCTCTCCATCATATACTATTATGCTCTTTTGTATTTCTTTTCCATTAATAATTTTAATTATCTCACATAATCTTTCCCCTACTTCCTTATCCTTATTAGAATCTCCCTTACTACTATCATCTTTACTACAAGACAATATTGAGATACTCAAAAAAACAATGACACTCAACCACAATAACTTTCTCATCCAAATAACTTTATATATAAATATTCTTTCTTTATGAAGTATAATACCAAGAAGTGCAATTTAGGAAAAAATACTTATAGTAAAATAGTTTGTTGAATAAAAAAAGCCGACTCCAAATAAATGGAATCGACTCCTATATATAGGATTACTTTAGAATTCTTATCCTAGTAATTCAGTAACCTCTTTAACAACGTTTTCTGGAGTATAACCAAACTCAACATCAAGTCTACCTGCAGGAGCAGAATAACCAAAATGAGAAAGACCAAATACCTTACCGTTCTCTCCAACTAAACCTTCAAGAGTAACAGGAAGACCTGCAGTCATACCAAAACGCTTAACTCCAGTAGGAAGAACTTCTGTTTGATAAGCAGCATCTTGTTGACGGAAAAGACCTTCAGAAATAACAGAAACAATCTGACACTTCACATTCTTCTCTTTCAATAATTCAGCACCTGCGATAAGAGTAGAAACCTCTGATCCACTAGCAACAAGAACTATATCTGGAGTACCTTCACACTTCTGAGCGATATAAGCACCTCTCTCAGCTTGAAGAGCATCCTCGTAAGAAGAAGTTACATTCTTGATATTCTGACGAGAGAAAATCATTGCAGTAGGAGTATCTGTATTCTCCATTGCCATTTTCCATGCAACAGTAGCCTCATTAACATCAGCAGGACGAAGAGCTAATAAAGACATCTTATGAGCGTGATTTTGCATCTTCTCCATCAAACGAATCTGAGCCTCTTGCTCAACAGGTTGATGAGTAGGACCATCCTCTCCAACACGGAAAGCATCATGAGTCCATACATATTTAACAGGAACTTGCATAAGAGCAGAAAGTCTTACAGCAGGCTTCATGTAATCAGAGAACACAAAGAAAGTACCACAAGCAACATGAATACCACCATGAAGAGCGATACCGTTACAAATAGCAGCCATTGTCAATTCAGCAACACCAGCTTGGAAGAAAGCACCAGAAAAATCACCTTTAGTAAGATTTCTTGCTCCACCCTTAATAAAACCATCAGTCTTATCAGAGTTAGAAAGGTCAGCAGAAGAAACAATCATATTTTCAACTTGCTTAGCTAGTTCAGAAAGAACAGTAGCTGAACCTCCACGAGTAGCTTGATCAGCTTTTTGCTCGATAGCAGCCCAATCAATCTCAGGAGCATCACCTGAATAAAATTTATGGAATTTAGCAGCTAATTCAGTATTAGCAGCTTCCCACTCTTTTTGTTCTTCTTGCTTCTTAGCTGCAAATGCAGACTTCTCAGCAAGAACTTTAGTATAATATTCTTTAACCTCAGGGAAGATAGTGAATGGATTTTCAGCATCACCTCCTAGGTTTTCTATTGTAGTTTTAATATCAGCACCTGCAGCTGTTAATGGCTGACCATGTGTAGATACTTGATCTTCGAAAGATGAACCATCAGCTTTTCTAGCACCTTTACCCATAAGAGTACGACCTATGATAAGAGTTGGTTTTCCACAATCAACGTTAGCCTCTTTTAGAGCTTCACGGATAGCATCAGCATCGTTCCCAGCGATGTCCATTACTCTCCATCCCCAAGCTTCATATTTCTTAGCAGTATCTTCTACCATAACTTCTTCAACCTTAGTAGAAAGTTGAATGTTATTAGCATCGTAGAACATGATAAGATTAGAAAGACCTAAAGTTCCAGCTATACGACCTGCACCTTGAGCAATTTCTTCTTGAATACCTCCATCAGAAATAAATGTATAAGTCTTATGAGCTGACCACTCACCAAAACGAGCAGCAAGAAAACGCTCAGCAATAGCAGCACCAACAGCCATTGTATGACCTTGACCAAGAGGACCAGAAGTATTCTCTACACCTCTATCCATATCCACCTCAGGGTGACCAGGAGTTACAGAACCCCATTGTCTAAATTGAGCTAAATCTTCCATAGTATACTTTCCTGTCAAAGCAAGAACAGAATACAACATAGGTGACATATGACCTGGATCCATAAAGAAACGGTCTCTATTCTCCCACTTAGGATTTTTAGGATCAAAGTTTAAAAATTCTGAATAAAGGATGTTTACAAAATCTGCACCTCCCATAGCACCACCAGGATGCCCTGACTTAGCTTTTTCAACCATTGCAGCAGAAAGAATTCTGATGTTATCTGCAGCTTTGTTTGTTAGCATATTGCTCATTTCGTTTTCGTTTCTATTGGTAAAACATTGAATATCTGCCGCAAATATAACTGAAAAGATTTGCTGTCGCAAATTAATTACCAATTGTAACAATCTGATATATATTAACCTATCATATTTAAATAAACATCAATAAGTTAAAATGAAAAAGATTTCTAAAATATACAAAAAGCCATTAATTCATTATACCGCATATTCATTTATATCAGCCATATTAAGTTCCAAATATATTCTTTTATATTATCTATTTGAACAAAGAGATCTTTATAACAGACAATAATTTAAACGACAATCACATCTTAACTATATATAGTGAATTCTACGTATGTTGTATCAAATATAATATTTGTTTAGAACAAGTTTTATTGTTCAAACGCAACCTTTACATGTTTACACTAGTAAAACGATATACAGAGTGTCAAATTAATAAGTTATAAAGTAAATTTACTATGGAAGAAGCACACTATGAAATGTACGCAAAATTATTGCAAGTCAATAATTACATTGCAGCAAGAATGCATGACCTTTTTAAAGAAAAAGAAGTAACACGTTCGCAGTTTAATGTTCTAAGAGCTCTAGGTGATGTTTATCCTGAGTCATGTAATGCTAAGTATATAAAAGAGAACATGATGGTAAATGCACCTGATGTTACTCGACTTTTAGATCGTTTAATACTAAAGGGGTATATAACAAGAAAAAGAAATGACGAGAAACGTCGTCAAATTGAGGTTAAGATAAACAATAAAGGACTCTCTATACTTGAGAAAATGGGACCAGAGGCTCTTAATGCAATAGATTTCCTTGAGAAGGTTTCTGTCAAGGAAGCTAAAAACATAAACAAGATTCTAGAAAAATTAATTGAGTAATAGCGTAGATTATAAATTAGTATTTATGAAAAAGGCATCCTCGTTATTATACGAAGATGCCTTTCCCCTTATTTGATTTCCCACTAATAGAACAAAATCCTATTCCTCAGAGAAATGAACAAGCACGCGTCTATATGTGCTAAAGATTTTTGATTTAGAAACAAAACCTAGATATTTTCCATCTTCTGTGACAGGAAGATTCCATGCACCAGTCTCTTCAAACTTACGCATCACTACGTCCATAGGATCATTCAAATCAACTAAAGTTGGTGGCATTATCATCATATCCCTAACAAAAGTATTTTCATACATTTCTGCATTAAACATTATATGACGTATATCATCAAGAACAACTATTCCTAATAAGACTCCTTCAGCATCAACTACTGGATTTATATTTCTCTTAGATTTAGATATTATCTTCACTAACTCACCCAAGGTGTCATCAGGACTAACAGTCTTAAGGTCTGTTTCAATAACACGAGCAAGTTTCATTAAAGTCAATACAGCTTTATCCTTATTGTGAGTTATCAATTCACCTCGTTTAGCTAAGCGTTTTGCATATATTGAATGTGGTTCAAAACCTCTTACCGTTAAATAGGCTATTGTACAAGTAATCATCAAAGGTATGAATAAACCATATCCTCCTGTAATCTCTGCTATAAGAAACATAGCCATCAATGGTGCATGCATCACTGCTGCCATCATTCCAGCCATTCCAACTAATGAGAAGTTACTCTCTGGTAGATTAGTAAAGCCCATTCCATTAATTAATCTAGCTATAAAGAAACCTCCTACTCCACCCATAAACATTGTTGGAGCAAAAATACCACCTACTCCACCAGAACCATTCGTTGCTGCTGTAGCAAATACTTTTAAGAAAAATACTCCAGCTAAGTATATTAATAACAACCAATAGTTCTCTTGAAGAGAATAAAGTACAGTATTGTTAAACATTTTTGATGGCTCACCATCTAATAATGCCTGTAAAGTAGAATACCCCTCTCCATACAATGGAGGGAATAAGAAGATAAGAATACCTAAAATCAAACCTCCTAACATAATACGTTTTAGTGGATGATTTAAAGCAGAAATTTTTCCTTCAACATACATTGATGTTCTTGTAAAATAGACAGATAAAAAACCTGCCAAAATACCTAATAATATATAAAAAGGAATATTACTTAAATCAAATGTATCTTTAATTGTGTACTGAAACATGACACCTGTTCCCATCAGAAAATGGGCTACAGAAGCTGCTGTTACAGATGAGATTAATAGAGGAATTAGTGATGCCATTGTTAAGTCAAGCATCAATACTTCAAGCGTAAATGCTAAACCTGCAATAGGGGCTTTAAAGATTCCTCCAATTGCACCTGCTGCACCACATCCTAACATTAAAATAATAGTACGATGATTCATATGAAACATACGAGCAAGAGAAGAACCAATAGATGCACCTGTTAGTACAACTGGAGCCTCGGCTCCTACCGATCCACCAAATCCAATAGTTAGAGTTGATCCAATTACAGAAGAGAAGTTATTATGACCTTTTATAAATCCATTTTTCTTAGATATAGCATATAAGATCTTAGAAACTCCATGACCTATATCATCTCTAACAAAATACCTAACAAAAATCACTGTTAAACTGATACCAACTATGGGGAAAAATATGAAAAGAATATTTCCCGAATCAAGCGACATACTTTCAGTTATAAAATGATGTACAAAATGAATAGAGTTCTTAAGAATTACACCCACCAGTCCACAAGTTAGACCGACGATTAAACTTAATACTATGATAAAGTGTTTTTCTTTGACGTTCTTCACACGCCACAATAGAAATCGCGCAAGCAGACTTCTGTTTTGTACTATTGGCATATCACCTTTGGTTTATGATTTTTAAGGCTACAAACTTAATCATTTTTAACTTTCTTTCACATTAAAGAAAGATTATATATACAAGAAAGAAATTACTTAGAATAAACACGCTTAATAGACCCTAGCTGAGGGTAGAAATCAACAGAATAATTCTGATCTATAAGAACATCTGTAGATATCTTTGCTACATTACCAAGCTGAGGAATCACAATATTCTTTTGACCTATAATAGTTTTACCATTAAAAACCTGAACATCCACTCTTGCAGGAACACGGTAGAAAAGATAATTTCCTCCATATGTTTCTGTTGACAACAATCTACTTTTATTATTTACTGATACATTCTTAAACTCTAATACAATAGGAATAGATGAAAGATCATTGTTACCAACAAATCCTTTTGCATTTGAATATCGAGTTATTGTTACTGATTTCTTATCCTTTATTGGACGAACAGTAAATGATTTATTCTGCTTGAACTTTCTTTGCTTACCAAAAAATAACTCAAGATATCTTTGTTCTAAAGCATTTAAATTCTTAATTATCTCCTGATACGACTTTCCATCTTTTGGTAATTGCTCATAATTACAGGTAAGAATCTTAAAACGTCTCTTACGTAACTTAAAAATAATATGAGCTGCATCTGCTGCTTTCTGCGCTACAGTCTTTGCTATTCTTTTCCCCTTAACTTTTGAATGTTGTGTAGCCTCTCCATTCTCCTCTACGATTATTAACGAAGTATCTTCAACAACCTTAAATGGTCTATCTAAACTGAAACGTTCAAGTACAATATCTTTCACCTTTTGAGATTGGTGATTAATAAATGTACTTTCTTTTTCTTTAGATTCTAACTTTAAATCAGTATTAAATCCAGCTAAATAACCTTCAGGGGATAGAAATAATTTAAGACTCTTATAATTCTTTGAGGTATTAATAGAAAAGAAAGCTTTAGGATCAATCTCCTCATGTGTATCTATAGAAACTGTACTTAATGCCCACTCCTCTCTATTCTCTGTAATTAATTCATTTGGAGACACACCAAGATATTTTTCAGCATACTGTACAAAAATACCTTTCGTATATACAGTTCTTTCAAGGCATACTTTTACATTAAGAACCCTAAGAGGTAGATTATAATTTAACTTTACATTTATATCTTCCTTTGCTTTACGACCACCAGCGTAAGAATTAAAAACAATAACTGTCAGTAATAGGATTGAAAATATCTTCTTCATATCAATAAGTACTAATTCTTTATTTACAATTGATTGTAAAACAATCTTTCTATGCAAATCTAGTATAATTTGTTATCTCTTTCAAAGCATATGGAATAAAATCGATTATATCACTGGCTATCAAAGAATGCATTCCTAACTTATCAGCTCCAAGATCACCAGCTAATCCGTGCAAATAGACTCCTAATAAAGCAGACTCCTCTGATGTATACCCTTGAGAAAGTAAGGATAGTATTATTCCAGTAAGAACATCTCCTGATCCAGCTGTACTCATTCCTTGATTTCCTGTGGTATTAAAGAAAACTTTTCCAGAAGGAGTGGCCACAGACGTATAAGGTCCTTTTAATACTACATATATCATATGTTTTTGAGCAAATTCTCTTTGAGCAAGAATCCTTTCATGTGAATTAGAATATCTACCAATAAGTCTATTAAATTCACCTATATGAGGAGTTAATATACTGTTCTTAGGCACGAGTTCTAGCATCTCTAGATTCTCAGCAATAATATTAATAGCATCTGCATCTATAACAATTGCTTTATTTTCCTTTCTTAATTGTTTCTCTAGAAGTATCTTCGCCTCATTCTCTTTACCCAAGCCAGGACCTATTCCCACTGCAGAAAATTCCTGCTGATTATCTCCTTTATAAATAAGAGCCTCAGGAATGCATGAATGAATCAATATCTCTGATTCAGAAATGGTCTTAATACTTAAGAGACCAAGTCCAGTACGCATTGCTGCTCTACCAGCTAGTAAAACACAGCCCATCATCCCCTTACTACCAGCAACAAGTAAAGCATTTCCTTGTAACATTTTATGAGAGAACCTAGGAATAGATTTAAGTATACCACCTACCATCATAGTATTTATAAGTCTAAATAAAACCTCCTTACTATTTATTATATCCTCATGTAGGCCTATTGGAACCACGTGTAAATCCCCAACAAAGGAATGATTTTCTGCAAAGAAGAATGCAAGTTTAGGAAATTCTATCGTGATTGTATGAGTTGCCCTTACTATTTGACTTGTTTTCGCAAGAATATTATTCTCTACCTGAAGTCCTGATGGAATATCTATTGAAATAACTTCACATGACGACTTATTTATTATACTTATCACTTCAGCTATCTTCCCTTCAAGAGTCGATTTTAATCCAGTTCCGACTAATCCATCAACAATAATATCATCATTACAAAAGTCAGGCATAAGATCAAGACTATTAATAATCTTAAAATATGATTTATTACATTTCTTATACCTATCGATATTAATTTCTGTCTCAGACGAGATTTTTGTTGAAAAAGCAACTAAATACAACTCTACATCATAACCGCTTTCAGCTAAAAGTCGAGCTATGACGGCAGCATCCCCTCCGTTATTTCCAGTCCCAGCAAAGATTACTATCTTGTTTTTCTTTGATTTATATAGCTCAATAAATTCTAAGAAAATAGCAGTAGCAGCTCGCTCCATAAGGTTTATTGATGAAATGGGTTCATTATCAATTGTGTACCTATCTATTTCTCGCAAATCATTTACCGAAAAAATTTTTGAATGTGTTATAGAATTCAACTTCATAAGTAATGTTTTTTCATGTACTATAAATATAATAAAAAGAATACAATTTAATAACGCATAATTCCTATCTCATGAATATTTGTATATATTTGTAATCGACTGTTTAAAAATTAAATAAATAAAAACTAAATACTAATTAAAAATTAAAATCTATGTTAAAAGGACATCCTAAAGGACTACTTGTTGCGTTCTTCGCAAACATGGGTGAGCGTTTTGGTTTCTATACCATGATGTCAATCCTAGTTCTTTTCCTACAAGCTAAGTATGGATTAACTGGTGCAAAAGCCGGATTTATCTATTCAAATTTCTACATGTCTATTTATCTGTTATCACTTGTAGGTGGTATTATGGCAGATAGATTCCTTGGAATGGGAAAAACTATTACAATGGGTATCGTTATGATGGCTGTAGGTTATGTATTAATTGCTATTCCAGGCCTAGGGCTTTACCCTGTTTGTGGAGGTTTATTAGTTATCGCACTTGGTAACGGTCTTTTCAAAGGTAACCTGCAGGCAGTTGTTGGTAACCTTTATGAGCCTAAGCAATATGCTCACCTAAGAGATTCTGCTTTCTCATTATTCTATATGGGAATTAATGTTGGTGCACTTTTTGCTCCTACAGCTGCTGTTAAGATTAGAGATTATATGTTAGGACTGAGAGGTTTCAACTATAATGGAGATCTTCCTGCTAAATGTCACAGATTGATAGAAGGTGCAAGTATTGATACTAACAACTTCCAACAGTTAGCTAATGAAGCTTCTAAGAATACTGATATGGTTACAGACCTTCAAGCTTTTGCTACTCAGTATATCGACGCTTTCTCTACTGGTTATAACTACGCATTTGGATTTGCTGCTGTTATGATGGGTGTATCTTTATTTGTATACTTTGCTTTTAACAAACACCTTAAACCAGGTTTTGCAGTTCCAACTGTAACTTCTGAAACAGGAGAAGAACTTCCAGATATGCCTAAGGCTGAGATTAAAGAAAGACTTATTGCTCTTGGACTTGTATTTGCAGTTTGTATCTTCTTCTGGATGTCATTCCACCAAAATGGTTTAACTATTAACTTCTTTGCTCGTGACTATGTACATCAAACTGCAGGACCTAATACTTTCTTCTGGTTTGATATAACTGTACTACTTCCTATCTTCGGTGCGGCAGTTGGTGCTTACATGATGTTTAACAGAGAAAATACTTCTAAGCAAAAGATTATTGGTCTTGCAATGGCTGCTGGTTTAGGAATTCTTGGATACATACAGTACTCTGGACTTTCTGAAGCTAATAAGATTTCTCCTGAGACATTCCAACACCTTAACCCATTCTTTATTATTGCTCTTACTCCTATTGTTATGGCAATATTTGCTGCTCTAGCTAAGAGAAAGAAAGAGCCATCTACACCCAAGAAAATTGGTTTTGGTATGTTAATTACAACTCTTGGATTTGCACTATTATTAATTGCTTCACTTGGTTTGTCTTCTCAAGCTGATTTAGGTATGACTGGTGCTCCTGCTGATATGCGAGTAACTCCTTACACTCTTGTTGGTGTTTACTTCATCCTAACTATTGCTGAGCTATTTATATCTCCAATGGGATTATCATTCGTATCAAAAGTAGCTCCTCCTAAAATGAAAGGTACTATGCAAGCTGGTTGGTTATGTGCAACTGCTGCAGGTAATGGACTTCTATTTATTGGTGGTATCCTTTATGATAGCGCTGAACTATGGATGCTGTGGGGATTCTTTATTGTTTGCTGTTTAATGTCAGCAGCATTTATCTTTGGTATTTTAAAAAGATTAGAAAGAGTAACTAGTAATTCTTAATAAAGACATGAAACTCAATTGGGATTAATCAATTGGATTCATACAATATATAAAGAGTCTCACCCATATAGGTGAGACTCTTTTTACATCTACATACATAGTAACTATATTCCTAAAATATATTTAGCAATAAGATATACTATAGACAAAACGTAAAAATGGGGATACCTAACGGCATCCCCATTTTAACACACTAACAATTAATTTACTACACACTTAGAGAACAGCAGAACCATTCTCTTTGTTCAAAACAAATATAACAAAATTTCTTGAAAACGTTTGCGTGAAAGTGATAAATTTAATTTTAAATCAAAAACAATAAATTCTAATTATTCAAGCCATTGGTATTTCACGATATATTGCATATTTTTGAAAAAAAATAGTAACTTTCAAGAATATTATTTAAATCAAAATTGTTAATTTATGAAGAAACTTAAGAAATTCATTATATTTGCAGTGTCGACAGTGATACTTGCTGCCATGTTCAGTTCTTGCGCAATCGATAGAAAATGTCCAGCCTATTCTCAGGCAAAAATAAATACAAGCGATATCAACGTTTAGATTTGCTATCACAACAAGCTATAAAACAGACAATTACAAGCATCTATCTTAATAGATACTTACACATATAAAAATATCATTTAGAATAGGTGTAATATTAATTACACCTATTTCTTTTGCCCACAATTGAAGCATTGAGTACTTTTAAATCGTTATTTAATACTCACTAACACAATTAGATATGACAAAGATTAAAGTGGCGATAAATGGATTTGGTAGAATTGGACGTAATGTCTTTAAAATTATACTTGAACGTGAAAACATTGAAATTGTTGGTATTAACGACTTGACAGATACAAAGACTCTAGCTCATTTATTAAAATACGACTCAACTCAGGGGAAATTTAATGGTATAGCAACACATGATAAAGATGGACTTATTGTAAATGGTCAAAAAATTTCTGTTACTGCAGAAAGAAGTCCTATCAATATACCTTGGAGCAAAACACCTGATGTCGTTATTGAATCAACAGGTATATTCGTTAATCGTGAAAGCGATAAAGGCGGATATGGTGATCACCTTAAAAATGGTGCAAAAAAGGTAATTCTTACTGTACCTTCAAAAGATGCAATTGATAATATGGTTGTTCTTGGTGTAAATGAAGATACTATCCAAAACGACCAAGTGTGCCTTTCTAATGCCTCGTGTACAACGAACTGTTTAGCACCTATTGCAAAGGTACTACACGATGAATTCGGTATTAAAAATGGTCTAATGACAACCATACACTCTTACACTAACGATCAAAACATTCTTGATGCTCCTCATGGAGATCTAAGAAGAGCTCGTTCAGGTGCAATGTCTCAGATCCCAACTACAACAGGTGCAGCAAAAGCGGTAGGAAAAGTAATCCCAGCGCTAGCAGGAAAACTTGATGGTATGGCAGTACGTGTTCCTACTCCTACTGGTTCCTTAGTTGACTTAGTTGTTAATGTTGAAAAAGAAACAAGCATAGAAGAAGTTAATGCTGCAATGAAAAAAGCTGCTGAAGGTCCTATGAAGGGTATTCTCGAATATACAGAAGATCCTATTGTTTCTGTTGACATCATACACAACCCTCATTCTTCTATATTCGACTCTCTTTCTACAATGGTACAAGGAAAGACTATAAAAATTCTTGCTTGGTATGATAATGAATGGGGTTATTCTAACAGAGTTGTTGATCTTATTGAGAAAATTGGATAAACAAATATAATTTTAATACAGCATATAGAGCTACACATTACTTTGTGTAGCTCTTTTTTTATAATAGCAAAAGTAAATATCTCCCTTAATCTAAGATAACATAAGCCCAAAGACAAGCAACTCTACCTAACGTTGCAAAGTTCGAAATTCAATTTAAAACGTTATAAATTGCGATTTAAGACATAAACTCATGGAGTTTTTTCAAAAATTATTTCTAAAATAATATTCTTTAATATGTTTTTATTTATACATTTGCGCTAAACTAATGAACATTCAAACAAGAAATAAAATGTCAAAAATTAAAGTAGCAATTAATGGTTTTGGAAGAATCGGACGTAATGTATTAAAAATTGCGTTAGAGCGAGACAATATCGAGATTGTTGGTATTAATGGTCGTACTGGATCAAACGTGGCGACTATGGCTCATCTTTTTAAGTATGATTCAACACAAGGTAAGTTTAATGGAGAAGTCACTAGCGACGAAAAGCACATCATTATCGACGGAAAGAAGATAGAGATTTGTACTAGTTCAGCTGTAAAAGACATTAAATGGCCAAGCACTCCTGATGTTGTCATTGAATCAACGGGTAAGTTTAGAAAGAAAGAAGATGCTAATGGAGGCTATGGAGATCATCTTCTAAGCGGAGCAAAGAAAGTTCTTCTTACTGTTCCTGCTAAAGATGAAATTGACAATATGATTGTAATGGGTGTTAACGAAGACATGTATAAAGAAACTGATGTTTGTGTTTCAAATGCATCTTGTACAACAAACTGTCTTGCTCCGATTGCAAAAGTAATGAATGATAACTTCAATATCGTTTCTGGTATGATGACAACAATTCATTCTTACACTCTTGACCAAAAAATTCTAGACGCAACTCACAAAGACTTAAGAAGAGCTCGTGCTTGTGGTGTCTCTCAAATACCAACTAGTACAGGAGCTGCAAAAGCTGTTGGTAAAGTAATTCCTGAACTAAAAGGGAAGCTTGATGGAATGGCTATTCGCGTTCCTACTCCAACTGGTTCTATAGTTGATATGGTTTTTAATCTAGAAAATGAAAGAACTGTAGAAGAGATTAATGCAGCAATGAAAGAAGCAGCAAATACGCATATGAAAGGAATTCTTGAATACACAGAAGAGCCTATCGTATCTGTTGATGTGATACACAATCCACACTCTGCTGTCTTTGATGCACTATCAACAATGGTAATTGGTAAAACAGTTAAGGTTCTTGCATGGTACGACAACGAATGGGGTTACTCTAACAGAGTTGTTGATCTTGCAATCAAGATTGGAAAATAATTATTATTTATATATATAAAAGAGCTGCACATGTATATGTGCAGCTCTTTTTTTTATCCAAACAAGATTAATCATCCGAGAAATACCTTAACAACATTCTATATTTAGAAAAAACCTTTGCTCTAGAAACAAAACCAACATATTCTTCACCTCTAAGAACAACTATATTAAAATGAGATGTTTTATTGAACTTTGCAGCAACATCGTGCATACTCTCTGTTATATCAATAGTTATATCTCCCTTCTGAATAAAATTTCTAACAAATAAAGAATCATGCAGTTCAGGTTTAAACATTATCTTTCTAATAGAATCAAGAGAAACATACCCCTTAAATATATTTAAGTCATCTACAACTGGAAAGAAATTCCTAGACGACTCACTAACAGCCTTAAGTATACTATCAAAATTATCATTTACATTAAGAGTTATAAAATCCTTTTCAACTAAATCAGTAACCTTCATAAGAGATAATATTCGTTTATCCTTATTATGAGTCATTAACTCCTTCCTAGAAGCTAATTGAGTGGTATAAACTGAATTTGGCACAAAATACTTAACAGTAGCATAAGATATTGTAGCTGTAAGCATGAGAGGAACAAAAAGATGATACCCTCCTGAAATATCCGCAATAAGAAAAATACCTGTTAATGGAGCATGCAAAACCCCAGCAATCATTCCCCCCATACCAATAAGAGCAAAATTATTTACATGCAAATTTGTCAATCCTATAGTATTAAAAAATTGCGAATATAAAACTCCAGCATTCACTCCAACAAACAAACTGGGAGCAAAGATTCCCCCAACTACACCAGCACTTACCGTTAAAGAAGTTGCAATCACCTTAGTAACAACAATCACAAATAGCAACAGTAGCAAGACCCACTCATTATTAAAAAGATTAAAGAAAATACTATTATCAAAAAGATAATGATAATCTCCACGTAAACACGCATTTATATCATTATAACCCTCACCATAAAGAGAAGGAAATACAAATAATAAAACACCTAAACTAGTTCCCCCAAGCAAAAGACGCATCTTACTAGTCTTTATGTTTCTAAAGAAATTATCTATAAATAAATAAACCTTACTAAAATAAAAAGATAAAATACCACAGAAGATTCCTAGCCCGATATACCAAACAATATCATTTAATTGAAAACGATGCACTATTTCAAAAGGGTATAACACATCTTGTCCCATGAAAAAATATGAAGTTAATACAGAAGACATAGAAGCCATTAAAAGAGGTATTAAGGCCCACATTGTTAGGTCAAGCATGATTACTTCTAAAGCAAAAACAATTGCTGCAATTGGTGCTTTAAAGATTGCAGCAATAGTTGCAGCAGACGCACATGCAAGCAACAAAGTAATTTGCTTATAATTAAGGCGTACTAGTCTTCCTAAATTAGAAGCCCAAGCCGTACAACTAGTTATTGTAGGTCCCTCAAGACCAACAGACCCACC
>Ga0193952_1000467_pt1 | contig 16972 bp, 17 predicted proteins | sample BB_3_MG_FD_140368 | JGI IMG/M metagenome (GOLD analysis project Ga0193952, IMG submission 140368) | Microbial mat bacterial communities from the Broadkill River, Lewes, Delaware, United States - BB_3_MG | ecosystem: Environmental > Aquatic > Freshwater > River > Microbial mats | place: USA... | reverse complement strand
TATGTTCACTTAACAGTTTCAAAATAGGAAGTCAAGTTATTCAGTTTTGTTCTTTATCACGATTCAGCATGATTTTTTTAGCTTCACACTTCAAACTACTTTACGGCAACATAAATTTCAGTTATCCAATTTGCTGGATTTAACTCAGTTGTTGGGTCGGTTAAATACGTTTCAAGCATGGGGCCTCCTTCAATCACTTCTAAATTATTATCAGAGATATACTTCATCGTCGCATCCCAAGCGTCTTTCAAATTAGAATAGTTGCCTTTTAAAACGGTTTTTACTGCTGTAAATGATTCTAGTTTTCCTGTTAAAATTTCGGCTTCATCTGTTATAACTTTAGAATTTGTAGGTACACATGCAGAGAACATTACGGCATCATTTTCTTCATCCCAGTTGTGATATAAAATAAATGGTGGGCCAGCCATAGTTATATTATGAGTTATAGCGTAGGCTCCAACTTTTGGTAACATGGTAGACATACTTTCTTTAAAATCATTAAATTTAGTAGAAGTTGTATTATAAAGATAATAGCCTCCACTGTGCTGTGTAACACCTTTGGTAGAAATATTATAAACTTTCATTTTGGCTTGTACAACACTATCTAGCTTCTCTAATCCTCTTTCATAATCCGGACCAATTTGTTTTTCCATGCCACCAGAAAACGCTGACCACATTTTAAAGCCAAACGGTAAGTTGTCTCCAGAAATTGACCAAGTGACATCTGTAGAACCGTCCGTGTTGGGTTTTAAATCCCAAGTGACTTTAGATTTTGGGAATTCTGCAAATTGCATGTCTTGTGTAATCGAAGTCATAGGCTTGGTGTCTGTGGTTGTCATATGGCCAATGTCTCCATCTTCATTCCATTGATACGAACCTCCAATACCTTTGGTAGTCTCTCCAAGTGTGACCTCAATATCAGGATTCTGTTCCACCCAAGGATTCCATGCTTCCCAATTTTTAAAATCAATAACATTGTCATAGACTACAGATGCAGGTGCATTAATTGTTCTTGTTCGTGTAACTTCATAAGAATTTGGCTGTACTGCAATATAAATAGACACGCCAATGACAAGGATTAATAGTAATAAAAGTAAGGATTTAAAAGCTTTCATGTACAGGAATTGAATTTAGTATATCTCAAAGATAGTGATTTTATGATATGTGATATAAATATTACATTTGTGTACAACTAAATAAAATAAACACATGAATTTAAAATCATTATTTAAAATTTCCCTTCTCGCTTTCATCCTTGTTTCATGCAAGAATGAAGTTAAGAATGAACCCATTGAAACCGTAGCGACTACAGAAACGGATTTTAGTTTTAATGTTGAAGAATTTGCAGATATTAAAATTTTGCGCTACCAGATTCCTGGGTGGGATAACTTAACGTTAAAAGAACAGAAGTTGGTCTATTATTTAACGCAAGCCGGACTAGAAGGTCGTGATATCATGTGGGACCAAAATTACAGACATAACCTTAAAATTAGACAGGCATTAGAACATATTTATACCAACTATACTGGAGATACATCAACTGAAGATTGGAAAAATTTTGAAACCTTCTTAAAACGTGTTTGGTTTAGTAATGGTATTCACCATCATTATTCTAACGCTAAATTGGTTCCTGAGTTTAGTAAAGCGTATTTCAACGCATTATTAACAGCTACAAATACAAGCTTAGAAGGTGAAGCTTTAGAGGTTTTATTTAATGATAAAGACGCTAAAAAAGTGAATCAGGCTAAAGGCATTGATAATGTATTAGAATCTGCCGTTAATTTTTATGGTCCGGATGTCACTAATGCAGATGTGGCAAATTTCTATAAAACTAAAACATCTCCAAATCCAGAGAAGCCATTATCTTATGGCTTAAACTCTAAATTGGTTAAAGAAGATGGTGTTTTAAAAGAGCGCGTTTATAAATCTGGTAGCTTATATGGAGCGGCAATAGACGAAATTATAAAGTGGCTAGAAAAAGCACAAGGAGTTGCAGAAAATAAAGCACAAGGAGATGCTATAGGTTTATTAATAGAGTATTATAAAACAGGTGATTTACAGACTTGGGACGATTATAATGTGGCTTGGACAGCAGCTACAGAAGGAAATATAGATTATATTAATAGTTTTATAGAAGTGTATAACGATCCTTTAGGTTATAGAGGGTCTTATGAAACTATCGTTCAGATTAATGATTTTGACATGTCTAAAAAAATGGCTGTATTATCTGAAAATGCACAATGGTTTGAAGATAATTCTCCATTGATGGATGAACATAAAAAAGATAGTGTTGTTGGTGTAACATACAAAGTGGTGAATGTTGCAGGTGAAGCAGGTGATGCCTCTCCAAGTACGCCAATCGGAGTTAATTTACCAAATGCCAACTGGATTAGAGCTGCCGTGGGTAGTAAATCTGTATCCTTAGGAAACATTATTAATGCCTACAATAATGCAGGTGGTACTGGTCGTTTAAAAGAGTTTGCTCACGATGAAGAAGAGGTTCAATTAGAAGAACAATACGGACAAATTGCAGATAAATTACACACAGCGTTGCATGAAGTCATTGGGCATGCTTCAGGACAATTAAACCCAGGAGTAGGTGAGACCAAAGAAACCCTTAAAACCTATGCATCTACCTTAGAAGAAGGACGTGCAGATTTAGTAGGTTTATATTATCTATACGATTCTAAATTACAAGAATTAGGATTGGTAGACGACTGGAAAAAAGTTGGAAAAGCAGCCTTTGATGGCTACATTAGAAATGGTTTAATGACGCAGTTAGTGCGATTAGATTTAGGTGACGATGTTGAAGAAGCACACATGCGAAACAGACAATGGGTTTCGGCTTGGGCATATGAAAAAGGAAAAGCCGACAATGTGATTGAAAAAGTAACGCGCGACGGAAAAACGTATTTTAATATTAATGATTACGATAAATTACACGATTTATTTGGACAATTATTAAGAGAAACACAGCGCATTAAATCGGAAGGTGATTACGAAGCCGTTGAAGCTTTAGTTGAAGGCTATGGAGTAAAGGTCGATCAAGATTTGCATGCTGAGGTATTAGAGCGTAACAAACAATTTCCATCTCCACCTTATAGTGGTTTTGTAAATCCTGTGCTTGTACCTGAGATGAATGATACTGGTGAAATTACAGCCATTAAAGTGACACAACCTAATACATTTGCAGAGCAGATGTTAAACTATAGTAAAGACTATAATAATCTTCCTGATGTCAATTAAGAACTGATGTTTTACTCAAGTTTAGAAAAGCACTTACAATCCTGTAAGTGCTTTTTTTTATGGTGTAGTATTTATAACTTCAACAGCTGTTAAACGCTTTAAAATAATTGTGCTCGTATTTTATTTTCTATAGGCAATTACGTTTTACCGTAAACTTTTTTGATCTCTTAGAAGTATCTTTAATTTTAAACAGAACGATGTTATGTAAATGATAGGTCGTTTATTAAAAAAATAAAATTAACTTGTAACGGATTATATTATAGCATATTAATAGGGTTGCTGTCCTATTGTATTAATGGGGTAAAAATACTGTAAGTTGTGATATAACGAGTTGTAAAACATTTTGAATCAGAATCACCTTTAAATATGAAACATTTAATTTTATTATTTCTCGCTTTAGTTTCACTTGAATTAAACGCACAATATCACATAGCAAGAGTTCAAATGACAGATGGAAGTATAAAAGAAGGCTACTGTAAACTTCCCTCTAACAAATTATTAGACAATAAAGTTGAATTCAAACCATCAAAAAAAGGAAAAGTTGAAAAAATTAACGATACGGAAATATCTAAAATTTTGATTACCTCAAAAAGTGGAAATAATTTTTTATTTGAGAGATTACCTGTAGTGCATTTATACAAATTTTTTGGAAAAGAAATAAAACAAGAAAAATCGAGAAGTCATTGGATGCTACTTTATCATACAAATGATAAGCTTAATTGCTATTCACTAGCTCAACGATATAAAATTGATAAAAAAGGGGTGATGAAATCAATTACAGGTGCTCAATCTATTTGGGAATTTATCTATTTCTTGCTTAAAAGAAATGAAGAAGAAAAAGCATATATAGTAAGCGGAATTGGATTTACAAATGGACAAGTAAGAAAAGCAATGTCAATATACTTTGATGATATTCCTGAATTTGTTGAAAGGGTTAAAAGCAAAGAATTCAAAAAATCAAACGTTAGTGACGTAGCTGATGAATATGCTAAATATTTTAATTAAAAAACGTTTTACAACAACGTGTATAATTCATTGCTAGTCATAGCCTACTTACGAAAGTCCTCGCGGACTTTCTATCTGTGATTTATTTGCTAACTTTAGTGCTTAAACACGCAACGAAATCATACACAAACACGTTACCACACATAAAAACTCACCATAAATGAAAGAACAAATCAAAAAGTATTTCAATCGATATGTTGAGTTTAAAGACACCGAAATAGACGAAATTTATTCCAAATTAATACCAAAAACATTACAAAAGAAAGAGTACATACTTCAGGCAGGACAAGTCTGTAAAAACAACTATTTTATTATAAATGGATTAGTTCGTTCTTTTTATATAGATAATAAAGGGAATGAAAAAATAACTCAATTTGCTCTTGAAAATTGGTGGATAACAAATATGGAAAGTTTTATCAACCAAACACCTTCTCTCTCTTCTATTCAAGCACTTGAGAAAACCCAAATCTTAATGTTTAATAAAGAAGACATAGAAAATCTCTACATTTCAATTCCCAAACTTGAAAGACTATTCAGAATAATTACCGAAAATATGTTAATTGCTATTCAACGTAGAACTGACATTTATTTACAAATGAAAAGTAAAGATAGATATGACGGTTTAACAAGCCATTTTCCAAATTTCATTCAAAGAGTTCCTCAATATATGATTGCTTCATATCTAGAAATTACACCTGAATATTTAAGTGAGCTAAGAAAAAGTAACTGATTTTGATTTCTTAAGATACCTTAATTTTTAAAATACAGATATACAATAAGTTTGTTGCATAATTAAAATGATAAGAATTATGGAACGAATTACATTTAGCCAAATTCCTAAAGGAATGGTAGAGAAATTAATGGGAATTGAAAATTATATTAAAGAATCAACATTAGACTTACAACTTTTAGAGTTAATGCGTTTACGAGTAGCTCAAATTAACAAATGCGTGTACTGTATTGATATGCATTACAAAGAATTAAAAGATTCGGGAGAAACAGAATTACGTATGTCAACCCTTAGTGTTTGGAACGAAACTTCATTCTTTACCGAAAAAGAGAAAGCAGTCCTAAAATTTACAGAAGCGCTGACAGAAATCAATGAGAATGATATTTCAGATGAAATTTTCGATGCTCTATCTAATTTTTTTGACACGGAAGAAATCTGCAATTTAACTTTTGCTATTTCTCAATTAAATACTTGGACAAGATTAGTCAGAACGTTCAAGTTTACAGCAGGAAATTATGAAGTAAAAAAATAATACTATTGCCAACACTGTATAGAAACAATAGCGGTTTGGGTTTTAGCTCGAACCGTTTTTGCTTTTAATTAGGTATATTGCCATCTGAAAGTTAGTGTATTTTAATCCGCTACTGTTCTTATACTTGACCGTTATTCACAACTAAAAGAAACTAAAGTACAAAACAGAAATATGAAAAGAATTCTAATTTTAATATTAACATTATTAATAAGTTCCAATACATCATTTTCGCAATCCATAGACATAGAAAGTTGGACTAAAGACATTGATTTTTACAAGACCAAACTTGAACAAAATCATATAGACTTATACAACACAATTAGTAAAGTGGAATTTGAAAAGGAAATACAGCAAATTAAATCAACCTTAAACAAAAAAAGTGATGTAGAAGTTATTATAGATTTAATGCGATTAACTCGAAAAATTGGAGATGGGCACACAGCATTTTCATTAAGAGGTGTCGAAACACATTTATTCCCAATAGAGATTTATAAAGTAAACGGCAAGTGGAGAGTTATCAAAACGACAAATAAACATAAGAATCTTTTAGGGAGAATATTAACCGGTATTGATAGGAAACCCATAAATAAAATAATAAAAGAAGTAAGTGAGACTGCGCAGTATGTAGAAAATGAACAATCAGAAATCATTAGAACTGGTGAATATTTGATGATATCTGAATTGTTATTTGGCTTACAATTAACAAACAATGAATTTAAAGCAAAATTTTCTTTTTTGGACGATAATAATAGAGCGTCAAAAGTATGGTTAAATGCTATCAATAATAAAAACTATTACGAGAGTACCGACTTCCAAACATATAATATTATAATTCCAGAAATTCAAAAACCAGCTGACTCAAAACACGATTACCTTTGGTTTAGTTCTATAAAAGACACCAACGGAATCTATATTAAATTTGAGAGTTATCCATCTTTTGAAGAAATGGAAAAGTTTGGAGAGTCAGTTTTAAAATATGTCAATGACAATAACATTAAAAAAGTAGTAATTGATTTAAGAAATAATGGAGGCGGAGATTTTTTTGTCGGAACATTCTTGGCTTATTATCTAAACTTGGCTGACAGTATTGATTGGAAATCTGGAGTTTATGTTTTAACAGACAAAGTAACTTTTTCTGCTGGCACTAGCAATGCATCACAATTTAGACAAATCCTTAATGCAAAAATTATTGGAGAACCTACAGGTTCAAATGCAACTGGATATCAGGATATGGGGCAGTTTACACTTCCAAATTCTGGAATGATTGTGACTTATTCAAAAAGACTGTTTAGATTTCAAGATAAAATCACACAAGGAGTTCAACCAGATGTTTTGATTGAATATGACTGGGAAAGTTACTCAAAAGGAATTGACAATATGATGGAGTGGATCATTAATGACATACGAATGAAATAGCATTGGCTAACAATGTATAAAAAGAATAGCGAATTAATCGCTAAAACCAAAATTGATAAATATTAAAAATGGTCAGTACAACTCCAATGAATTAGCGTTTCAAAATCCGCTACTGTTCTTATAATGAGCGTTTGTGGGTTTTTGAAAAACTCAGATAATATACAACCAGATGTATTTTTATTAGAACTGATTAATAATACTAAATGAAAATTTATTTAATTATTGTATTTCTATTCTGTATTAACAATTTTGTTAATGCTCAACAGAAAATTATGAAACTAGGCTCATTTCCTGATGGGATTGACGAATTATCCAAAAACGATACTATTTATTATAAAGATTTAAATAATATTCTTGATAAATATATTGGAACGTGGAATTTTGAAAATGATAGTGTTTATTTCCAAATTAGTATTAATAAAAAATTAAGAATAGATAGCTTCCCTAGGGTGAACATAAAGTTTGACGAATTAGTATCTGAATTTATTTACAAAAATAAAGATGTTGAAATTTACAACACAAAAAATGAAGATAGTTACATATCTGGAAATCTTGTTTTTTCTGAAAATAAAATTTCATTGTTATACACTGAACCAACTAAAAATAATTATGTTAGATATAAACAAGCAAATTTAATGATAGAATTTATACTTGATGAAACACCTAAACTTATCTGGGTTAGAAAAAACTATGACATATGTTGGGGAACTGGAGAGAAACCTATTTTCGATATGTCTGATTTTAAAATTCCGGAAAAGATGCTTTTAACGAAGCAACAAAATTAACCACAACAACTTGTATCGCTCATTGGGCGGAATTCTTAGTGGAATTCATTGCATTTTGCTGTCTTTTGGTTATGGCGGAAAATCTTAGCTGATTTTCCGCAACGAAATCACACACAAAACCGTTGGTCATAATATTAACGAAAACCAATTAAAATGAATAAAATTACTTTTATTATACTACTTTTCCCTTTGTTAATTTTTGCTCAGAAAATAGATAGAAAAGTTTATTACGACTACTCTGAAAAAGTCGAATTTAGAGTTTATCAATTAAAAAAGCAAAGAATGATTGACAGAGGTTCTGCAAATTATTCAAATTCTATAATTGCAAAAAAAGGAAGAAGATTTATCACAATGATATTAGAATTTAAAAACAACTCTTCTGAAACACAAATAATTGATTTTGAAAAAATATTTTTAAAAAATAACAATTCCGAATTGCACGCCATTGATTTCGTAGTTATGGCTATGAAATTAACAGGAAGAACAAACAAAATGCAACAAAAACTCAAGCCTAATAAAAAACGAAAAATAGCAATTGAATTTCGTCCTTCATTTGATAAAGCCGAAATAATAGATACGCTAGTCATAGACGGGAAAATTATTGAATTGAAATATCAAGAATAAAAATATACGTACAACACCTTTTATAATTTATTGCTAGTTTTAGCTTGCTTACTAAAATACTCGCAGCTTTTCTATTCAGTCTATATTTGCTAACTTTAGTGCTTAACCTCGCAAGAAACACGCAAACACAAATCGTTGGTAATAATTAAACTCGATTGATATAAACACAAGAATGAATCGTGAAATAATAGACATAAATGATTACACCATTGTATTGGAAGAAGCTTCTACCGATAAAAATTTAATCGATTCATGTTTTTTTGATGAAGCAGTAATAGCTATCGCCTTTTATGGTGCAGGTGATGTTGGTCTTAACGTAAAATTTGATGGAAAAATGAAAGAATTCCATCATACTAAAGGTATGGTTTTATCATTTTATGCTGATGATAAAGTGGAATTTGAACATCGTGTCTCAAAATTAAAATCACTACAATGCTTAGTCATAGCAACAACAATAAGAAACATAGACAAATTGCCGAATGGTGAAGGTCAATTCTTGGAACAATTTTTATATCAATTAATTCATCCAAAAGACCATTATGTTGAAGGTCCAATATTCAATATGAGCCCAGAAATGTTTCAATTAGTGGAACAGTTCTTTAGCAATACTTACGAAGGTGAAATTAAAATGATGTTTTATAAAAGCCATATCACAGCTTTACTTTCTCATTATTTTGGACAATTGGCACAACAACAAAACACAAAACTTGATACTTCGCAAATCGAAAAAATCAATCTTGCTCAAGAAATTTTATTATCCGATTTAGAAAATCCACCTTCCTTAACAGAATTGGCACATAGAATTGGTACCAATACTAATAAACTTAAAATAGAATTCAAAGCGCAGTTTGGTGTTCCTGTTTTTAAATACTTACAAAACGAACGATTAAAAAAAGCTTACAATTTAATAAAGAACGAACAAAAAACCATTCAAGAAGCCGCTTGGGCTGTGGGTTATGATAGTTTGGGTTCTTTCTCAAACGCTTTTGAAAAAAAGTTTGGCTACAGACCTAGCAAAGTGTAAAATTCTTTTCGAATAAATCATAATTCTTCTTAAATAAGTCACAGGTTGATATCTGCTATAGATTTGTATCATAATTCAAAAAACGAATATTATGAAATCGAACATTTTAGTTATCGGAGGAACCGGAAAAACTGGTCGCCGCGTCGTCGAGCAATTACAAAATAAAGGACTTGAACCTAGAATTGGTTCGAGAAATTCATCACCAAGCTTTGATTGGGATAATAAAGACACTTGGTTAGAAGCCTTAAACGGTATTGAAAAAATGTATGTTACTTATTATCCTGATCTAGCGGTTCCTGGAGCTAAAGAAGCCATAGAGAGTTTAACTCATTTAGCTTTAGAATTAGGGGTAAAAAAAATGGTTTTACTTTCTGGAAAAGGAGAAACTGAAGCTGAAGCTTGTGAAAAAATTGTTAGGGATTCTGGCATAAACTACACAATTGTTCGAGCCTCATGGTTTAACCAAAATTGGAGCGAAAGTTTCTTTTTAGATTCCATTCTTTCAGGGGAAGTGGCATTACCAATGTCTAATGTTTTAATTCCATTTGTAGATGCAAATGATATTGCAGAAGTAGCCGCAACTGTATTACTAGATAATACTTATAATGGTGAAATTATTGAGGTAACTGGCCCAGAATTAATCACGTTTAAGGATATTGTCAATATCATTTCAAAGACTAGTAATAGACCATTAAACTTCTACGACATCACTTTAGAACAGTATATTGATGGTATGAAGCAAATGCAAATACCTAATGATGTTGTATGGTTAATTGAATATTTATTCAGCCATGTTCTTACCAATCCAAATAACCAACTGGTTGTTAATGATATTGTAAGAGTTTTAGGTAGAAAAGCGAAAACATTCTCAGAATATGCCAAAGAAACTGCTGAAACTGGGATTTGGAGTCAAGTTGAAGCCCAATAACTATTGCCAACGATGTTTATAAGTTATAGCGATTTGAATCTTAATTTAAGTCGCTATTCTTTTTTATTTTGTAATTTACTTTCCAAATTGTAACGCGTATAAGTCGCTACAACTCATATAGAAACATGTTAGTAACAAGCTAAAAATAGATCAAACTCCAAAAAAACAAGAATTCATTTTTATATATCTAGAATTATAGATATATTTGAATTATGAATCTAAAAACAGCCACAGAAATAGGTAAATGTTTATCTAACCATACAAGGTTTCAAATTTTAGAATGGTTGAAAGCTCCTGAAAAGCATTTTCCACCTCACGAAACCTTAAAACATTTTAACGACGGAGTTTGTGTCACTTATATTCAAGAAAAAGCAGGATTATCACAGTCTACTATTTCAACCTATCTAACTAATATGGAGAAATGCGGACTTTTAATTTCAACAAGACATGGTAAATGGTCGTATTTAAAAAGGAATGAAGTAACCATTAAGCAGTTTACAGATTTTATATCATAAAAAAAATTTAGTAAGACATATCTATAATTCGCAATATAACAAACTATGAGATTGGTAATTGACATATTAGGTTGGTCAGGTTCAGGTTTAATAATCTTAGCTTATGCGCTTACGCTTATTGAAAATAAGTCTTATGTTGTGTATGGTAAATATTTAAATTTATGTGGTGGACTTTTAATAGCCATTAACTGTTATTACTATAATGCAATTCCTCCTTTTGTAACCAATCTACTCTGGAGTATCATTGCTACTTTAACCATCTATAAGTCAAGATATCAAAAAAAGAGTTGCAGCAAAACACAATGTGTAACTGAAAATTAATAAATCATGAAAATTTTAATAATAGGAGGAAACGGCACTATAGGATCAACTGTGGCTGCACATTTTAAACAAAATAACGACGTGTTAATAGCTGGCCGTACCAGTGGAGATGTTACTGTCGATATTGCTGATAGTAAATCTATAAAATTTATGTTTGAGAATATTGGAAAAATGGATGCCATTATTTGTATCGCTGGTGAAGCTAAATGGGCCGATTTTAATGAACTAACCGAAGACGATTATTACATAGGATTGCGAAGTAAATTAATGGGACAAGTTAACCTTGTACGTATCGGACAGCATTATTTAAATCCAAATGGCTCTTTAACGTTATCTACAGGAATTTTGGCAGACGACCCAGTGGTAAAAACAACAAGTGCTGCAATGGTGAATGGAGGCATACATAGCTTTGTTAAAGCTGTTGCTCTTGAAATTCAAAACGGAACGAGAATTAATGTGGTGTCCTCAGGAATGGTGGAAGATGCTTATGAAAAGTATAAAGACTATTTTCCAGGACATAATCCGATACCAATGCCAAAAGTGGTCAATGCCTATGTTAGAAGTGTAAACGGTAAAGGAAATGGTGAAGTAATTAGAATCTATGACTAAAATAAACGGTTTTTATAAGTGTTTAGCCTCGTTTCATGTTCTAATTTCAATGTCGAAACACAAAAGGATAGCGTAACTAATGCCATAGTGGCTAATTTAAGTATCCTCAATGCTTATCTGAATGGAACATATAGATCCAAATCGTTCTAGACAATTTAAAATTGAAAGTGCTGAGTAGAAATGCGATCCCACAGATAATGAGATAAACGTTTAGAGGCGACAAGTCAATAAAATACCAAAATACCACAAGACTTGTAATCATCTGAGCGGCAGCAAGCGCATAACTCACAAACATGGCGCCAAAAAAGAAGCCCGTTTCTCTTTCAAATTTATAATCACACTCAGGACATCTATCGTGCATTTTCGGAATCCTAAACAATAATATGTTGCCTCCTTTTACAAAAATCTTCCCTTTTTTACAACGCGGACATTTACAATTCAATGCATTAATCACTTTACTCATCTCTTGATGTTTTGTAATACAAAATTATGGTGATTAATTATTTCGATTCATATAAGATGTGCTCCATTTTTTGTACTTTTCGGACATATTATATGAAAATCCCTGTTTTAAATATTAGTCAGTTCAAAGCATCTACAGCGCTCAATGATGTATACATCAATGCGTTTTCAAACCATATACAGCGGAATAAGAACTTAATTAACAAACCACATAGTCATAATTTCTATCTATGCGTATTATTTACAGAAGGTACAGGCACACATGAGATTGATTTTAATTCGTATGATATTAAGCCTGGTAGAGTGTTTTTTCTGAAACCAGGTCAAACTCATTTTTGGAAATTTGAGACAGAGCCTCAGGGATTTATTTGTTTTCACTCTCAAGAATTTTATGAATTAAAGTTTTTAGACCATAAGCTCCAAACATTTCCCTTTTTTTATTCCAATCAAAACCCACCGTTTGTAGAATTACCTCCTAAAAAACTCGAAGAATTAAACCAAAAATTTCAAGATGCGTATTCTGAGTATTTACAAACGCATCTTTTTAAAGCGTTAAAAATTGTCAATTTAATTAATCATATTTATATAGAGTTGGCAAGAGCGTATATTGTTAACGTCAACTTAGAAAAGCTTAATTCGTTCAATTATTCTAACACCCTCGAAACCTTGGAACGCTTGATAAATATTCATTTTTACAAAGAAAAATTCCCTAAGTTTTATGCAGATCAATTAAACATTTCCACCAAACATCTCAACAGAGTGGTGAAACAAACCATACAAAAAACCACAAGCCAATTAATTTCCGAACGGATAATTTTAGAAGCAAAACGACTGATGGCGCACTCGTCTGGTAATTTAGCGAATATTGCCTATACACTCGAGTTCTCAGACTATGCTTATTTTTCGAAGTTTTTCAAATCCAAAACAGGAATGACTCCTTTAGAGTTTAGAAAAAAATATTTTTGACGTATTAAGATACGTAGCCTACTAAAATTGAGATATTATGAAACGTAAGTCCCGTTAAAGAAATGAGTAAGCAAGTTACATTTTATAAAAATTTCATAAATTTTGGAATATTTATTCCATTTGTGTTATGTTTGTAGCGTGAATAAAAAACAAAATATATTAGCTTCTGCGTTAGATATATTAGCAGAAAATGGAGTTCATAATACACCAATGTCGGCTATAGGTAAAGCTGCCAAAACAGGTATGGGAACTATTTATAATTATTTTCCTAACAAGGAAGCTCTAATCAATGAAATCTATACAGATATTAAGAAACAAGAGAAATTGCTTTTTGAAACTTTTGAATCGAGTAAGCCTATTAAAACACAATTTGAAAATTACTTTAATATTGCGGTGACTTTTTTTATTGAACATCCTAATTATTTCAAGTTTATGGAGCAATTACAAGCGTCTCCGATAATTACTGAAAAAAGCAGAGAAGAGGGAAGGCAATCCATAAGCCCTGTTTTCGACCTTTTAACACTAGGTAAACAACAACGCATTATTAAAAACATTAATACCGAAGAAATTTTAATGTTTATAGGTGGATCAATTTTGGCCTACTTAAGGTGGTATTTTAATCAAACAGTAAAAGAACCATCTGCACTTAGTAACCAAGTAATGATGGTGTGGGACGCTATTAAAGAATAAAAAAATTTAACATTAATTTGGAATGAATATTCATTCCATAAAATAAATGACATGAAAAAAAATGTATTAATCACAGGAACATCAACCGGAGTCGGATTGGAAAGCGCTATTCTTTTCGCTAAAAACAATTATAAGGTGTATGCCACGATGCGTAACCTTGAAAAATCTGAAAAACTGAAACAGATAATTCAGGAAGAAAACCTCGATATAGACCTGCTTCTTTTAGATGTGACTAAAATAGATTCCATTCAATCTGCTGTTAAAACCATTATAGAGCGTGATGGAAAAATAGATGTATTGGTTAATAATGCAGGTGCTGGTTTTGCGAAAACTACAGAACAAGCTACCGAAGCAGAGATCAGATGGGTGACAGATGTAAATTATCTCGGTGTTGTTTTCTGTACACAAGCAGTTTTACCCTACATGAGAAAACAAAAGTCGGGTCAAATCATTAGTATCACTTCAGTTGGTGGATTAGTAGGACAACCTTTTAACGAACTGTATTGCGGTGCTAAATTTGCTGTAGAAGGTTTTATGGAAGGGCTTGTAGCCTATTTGAGTGAGGCCTTTAATATTAAAATTACTTGCGTAGAGCCTGGTGGTATTACTACGGAATTTATGACGTCTGCCATAGAAAAAACAGCTGTAGATGGTCAATTTGCCACTGGTGAGTATGCTCCTATATTTGAAAGATATATGGCTGGAAATCAAAAAAGAGCCAATGAGAGTGAAACCCAAGTGTACCAAAAAGCTATTGAGGTAGCGAACATAGCTTTAGATATTGCTCAACATGAAAATCCTCCATTAAGAATACGAACATCACAATGGGCTGAAGATTTTTGCCAGTTAAAAACAAAAGCAGATCCTGATGGTCTTAAATTAGTAAAACAAATTCAAGATAGCTTTTTGTAATTTAAATCCCTTTGATGATGTATATCGAATACCACCAAATAGTATACAACATTCGAAATTATGTATAAGAAAGTAAGTCTGATTATATTCGACCTTTGTCCCGTAGCTTTTAAGCTGAATAAATAGTGTAAATATGAAAATAAATCAATTGGGTGACAAAGGTTGGACACTAGACAGAATAGGAAATTTAAAAGGAAAGACATTCGTCATAACAGGAACCACAAGCGGAACAGGATTTGAAGCTGCAAAAATAGTACTTTCAAAAGGTGCTAAAGTCGTAATGCTAAATAGAAATCCACAAAAAGTAAAAGACACAATTAAAATTTTAAAGCAAGATGTCGGTAACCAAATAGAAGTTGTGGCTATAAAAATGGATTTATCCCTTCAAGCTTCAGTGAAAAAAGCGGCAGAGGAGGTGATACAAACAGTTCCTAAAATTGATGCTTTAATATGTAATGCTGCCATTGCTCAAGTCCCAAAACGAAAACTAACCATTGACGGTTGGGAAAGCCAAATGGGAACAAATTACTTCGGTAATTTTACACTTAAAGCCCTACTATATCCGTTGATTGAAAAATCAAAAGGACGTATTGTAACGGTGGGAAGTATGGGTTATAATATGGGGATAAAAACCATTAAATTCAATGATTTAAATTGGGATAATGGTTACACTCCAAATAAGGCGTACAGTCAAAGTAAGTTGGCACAAATAATGTCTATTTACGAATTGCAAAACCGAATGATAGACGCAGATAAAACAGCAGTAAAAGCTTATGCATGTCACCCTGGTGCGTCAAACACCAACTTAATTAATACCAGTGGTAGTTTTTTGACCAAGTTAACTTTTGGACTTATGAAACTTTCACCCTTAGTGCAATCGGCTGAAAAAGGCGCTTATCCACAATTAATGTGTGCTACAGAACCCGATTTAGACCAAACAGCATTTTATGGACCTACAGGAAGAGGTAATTGAGGTGGGCCTGTAGGAGCACATGAAATAGAACCACACGCTAAAGATAAAACGGTATCTAAAAGATTGTGGGAACTTTCAGAAAAGGAAACTGGTGTGGTTTGGAATTTGTAAATTTAACAATGCGTATCATAATAAAAATAATGCTAGGACTACTAATAATCATCATCGCCATTGGTGTGGGAACATTTTTTTTCTTAAAAACCGAACGGTTTGGAAAGCATCCGTCGGGCGATCGTTTAATAAAAATAAAAAAGTCACCTAATTATAAAAACGGAAGTTTTCAAAATTTAAACCCTACGCCAACACTAACTGAAGGTGTAAGTTATGGTAAAGTGTTATACGAATTTCTATTTTCGGCAAAACCTAAAACTCCTACAGCTACAATGCCTTCAGTTAAGACAGATTTGAAAGCCCTCGATCCTAATGAAAATGTATTAATTTGGATGGGGCATTCCTCTTATTTTATGCAGTTGGATGGTAAGACGGTTTTAGTTGACCCTGTTTTTAGTGGCAATGCATCACCTTTATCTTTTACAACCAAAGCTTATAAGGGCACGGACATTTATACAGCGGATGATCTACCTGAAATTGATTTTTTGTTTTTATCACATGACCATTGGGATCATATGGATTACAAGACTCTAAAACAATTAAAGCCTAAAATTAATAAAGTGATTACAGGACTTGGCAATGGTGCTCATTTAGAATATTGGGGGTTTGATTCCGACATCATTTTAGAAGGTGATTGGTATGATACATTTACTTTTCAAGATGGATTTGAAGTGAGTGTCACACCAGCCCGACATTTCTCCGGAAGGGGATTTACGAGTGCAAAAACACTTTGGGCATCTTTCGTATTAATATCACCAAGCACCTCAATTTTTATTGGTGGAGATAGTGGCTACGATAGGCATTTTAAAGCTATTGGTGCAAAATATGGTCCATTTGACCTCGCTATTTTAGAGAATGGACAGTATGATCAGAATTGGAAATATATACATATGTTACCAGGTGAACAGTTTAAAGCAGCCAAAGAACTGAAAGCAAAAAATATTTTACCAGTACATTCAGGGAAATTTACACTGGCCAATCATGATTGGGATGAACCCTTTAAAAAGATCCATACTTATGCTGGGCAATCTGACATAAGGGTAACGATACCTATGATTGGAGAACGGGTTAGCATAAATGATAGTTTACAACAATTTAAACCTTGGTGGAATCTAAAAACACT
>Ga0193952_1000453_pt1 | contig 17318 bp, 27 predicted proteins | sample BB_3_MG_FD_140368 | JGI IMG/M metagenome (GOLD analysis project Ga0193952, IMG submission 140368) | Microbial mat bacterial communities from the Broadkill River, Lewes, Delaware, United States - BB_3_MG | ecosystem: Environmental > Aquatic > Freshwater > River > Microbial mats | place: USA... | reverse complement strand
TTGCATTTATTTATTTTTTATGCTATATTATCTGCACTTAAGATGAATAAGAGTTTCATCTGTTATATGTACTGTATTAATTCGCCTTTCATTGATATTACCCATTTTGAACAAACAAACTCATTTTTATTTTAAAATTCAAAAAAAGGAATATTATGTCAATTACAAATATTCAAACAAATAAAAAAATCGAAGTACTTTTAAGATTACTTGAAAGAAATGAAAGTCTGTCTGACGCAACTTCAAAAGCTGGATTAGATATTAAAAAAATAAAACAAATTATTAGAAACCAATATTAATATTTAATTTCTTCTATTTCCCAAATATTTAAATTAAATCTTTGGGAAAATACCTATTGCATTTTCTCACATATCTTTATATACTATTTAAAACCAATTTTATGGAATTTAAATATGAAAAAACTGTTTATTATACGACATGCAAAATCAGATTGGAATAATCTTTCTTTAAAAGATTTCAATAGACCATTAAATAAAAGAGGTTTCAAAAATGCGCCTTTTATGGGGAAAATTCTTAAAGATATGGATGTTATGCCAGATTTGATTATTTCTTCTCCTGCTATTCGTGCAATTACAACAGCAAGACTAATTTCAAATGAAATAGTTTATAAAAAAGAAATCCAAACAAATAAAAAAATATATGAAGCTAGTTTGGAAACCCTTGATAATATTGTACATTCTATAGATGATAAGCATGAGTTTGTATTTTTAGTTGGCCATAATCCCAGTGTTTCATTTTTAGCATATAATCTTTGCGGGTTAAATGAGGATATTCCAACTTGTGCAGTTATTCAAATAGATTTTGATACAAATACTTGGGCTGATATTAGTTTAGACAACTCAAAATTAATATCATATGATTATCCTAAGAAATATAAATAAGGAGAAAAAATGAATATAGAGATTTATCACTGTCAATCATGAAATTATTTGCCAAGAGCTTCTAGGATAGAAGAAGAAATGAGGGAAAGTTTCCCAAATGCAAATATTAAAAAAATACCAAGTTTTGAAGGTGATTTTAGAGTTTTTTTAGATGGAAAAATCATCTATGACAAATCAAAAGAAAACCATGAGTTTCCAAGAATATTCGAAATCACAAAACGTATCAAAGCATTAAACTAGTTATTTAAGACATTTAAACCAAATCTTAGAAAAAGTATCTATTGCTTTTTCTAAATCCTTCTCTTTTATTCCACCAAAGCCCATCATTAAAGCTTGATAATTATCACCTGATCTAGGTTTTGCAAAATATAGTTTTATTTTTTCTTCTTTTGCTAATAAATCTAACTCATCCCAATCTAAATTACTAGTAGGTTGAATCAAAATTGCTAGTCCTCCCCCTTGACTTACTATTTTCATACTTTTCTTTAGTTTGTTTTCTAGAAATGATTTTAAAAGATTATGTTTCTTTTTGTTTTGTGTTCTTATTTTACGTAAGTGTTTATCCCAATATCCTTGCTCCATAAAAGATGTAAGAGTTTTTTGAGTTGTTAATGAAACTCCTGAATCATAATAAGAAAACTTTTCTTTATAGATTTCAAGTAAATGATTTGGTAAAACCATATAAGAAACTCTAAGAGCAGGAGAGAGGGCTTTTGAAAATGTACCTACATATACAACTCTTTGATTGTTATCTAGTCCTTGTAGGGATGGAATAGGTCTATTATCATATGAAAGTTCACTATCATAATCATCTTCTATAATTATTGAGTTGTTTTTATTTGCCCAGTCTAAGATCTTTAATCTATTTGATATAGGTATAGCAACTCCAGTTGGGTACTGGTGTGATGGTGTTAGGTATACAAGTTTTGCATCTGTTTTTTCAAGACCTTCTATATCTATACCAGTTTTATTTACAGGAATTCTATCTATTTTATAGTTGTGGTTTTCATAGACTTTTCTTACAACATGATATCCTGGCTCTTCCATTGCTAAAATCTTGTGTTTATCATTTAAAAGTAGGGCTAATAGACTTATTGAGTTTATGAAACCATTTCCTATGATTATTTGTTCTGCATTACATTTTACTGCTCTTGATTTGTTTAGGTATTTTGCTATTTGAACTCGAAGGTCGTATTCTCCTTGTCTATTGCTATATTTACCAAAGTCTATTGATTCATCTATTGTTTTGTTAAAAAGTCTTTTCCATAGTTTTAAAGGAAAACTATCATTTTGTAATCTTGCAGGAAAAAAATCATACAAAGATTCTTCTTGTTTTTTTGTTTTTTCTATATCACATGTAAAATCCTCACTAAAGTCTGTAAAACTATTTTGTATGACAACATATCCACTTTTTGGAATACTATCTATATATCCTTCTACAACTAGCTGTGAATATGCAGCTTCTACGGTATTTTTACTAAGATTATACATAGTAGCTATTTTTCTAATAGATGGTAGTTTCTCATTTATTTCATAGTTATTTAAAATATCTTCTTTTAGCTGTTCAAATAGTTGAATATGAAGAGGTTTTTTACTGTTTTGTTCTATATGATACATAAACTGTCCCTAATAAAATTTAATAATTTGGCACTTGTGACAAGGTCAGATATTTGTTATATTACCACAATTAAAAGATAGAAGGCAATAAAATGAGAAAAGTTTATGAAATAAAAGACAAAGATTTAATTAAAGATATTTTAGTAAGTGCAGAGTATGGAACACTTGCTATATGTATGGATAATAAACCATATTCTCTTCCTTTAAACTTTGTAGAAATAGAGGGTGAGATTTTTGTACATGGAGCACAAAAGGGTAAAAAAATAGAAATTATGAAAAACAATAATTATGCAAGTTTTTCAGTAGTTGAGTCATATTCTTTACTTCCATCATATTTTAGTACAGATGATGGAAGAGCAAGTCCTGCTACTCATATGTTTAAATCTGTGATATTAGATGGGCAAATTGAGTTTGTAGAAGATTATGTGCAAAAGGCAAATGCTTTAGAATTATTAATGCAAAAGTACCAAAAAGAAGGTGGATATAAACCTCTAAATGATGCTATATACAAAAAGATTATAAATGCTACATGTTTGTATAAGTTAGATCCCCAAGAAGTAAGTGCTAAGTTTCATTTAGGTCAAGATTATAATGAAGAAAGATTTAAAAGAGTAAAAGAGCATCTTTTACAAAGAGGGACACAAAAAGATTTGGATACATTAAAATTGATGGAAAGTCTTAGACGTAAATAGTTGAACTAATAAAAGATTTTAAATATTTTATATATGATTACAAAAAAATATGAAGGCATTATTTATGAAAAAATTAGAAACTTTATTTAATCAAATTCCAGAGTTAAAAGAACAGTATGAATTATTTGAAAACACACTTTTAAAAGAAGATAGTTTAGAAAAAAAATATATAAAATGGGTAGCATTTTCAACAGCTCTTGCGCTAAAAGAGAAACTTTTAATATCTCTAGTAGAAGAAAAACTTGGAAAATTAGAAGAAGATGAAAGAAAAGCAATCTTTTTAGCTTCAAGTAGAATGTCAGTAACAAACCCATATTTTATGGCTAGAAATATTCAACCTTTAAGTGTAGGGGGTTCTTTAGATTCTCTAAATATGAGTATTATTCAGAATTTAGGGGTTGAGGATATGACAGCATATCACTATGCTTGTATTTCTATATCATCTATAAATTCAGGTTTTGTATGTTTTAACAGTCATTTACAAAATCTAAAAGCTCATAAACAAAGTGATTTTGCTATTGATCAAGCTATGAGATTAACTGCTTCTTTATATTCATTAAAACAATTACTTTTTAATGTTTCTTTATTAAATTAATTAAAAAAGGTTAAGTTTTTAATTTAACCTTTTTATACCTCTCCCATTTTTTCCACATATTATTTTTATATAGTTAAATCACTAATTAATCATACGAAGGAATATAAATGGAAATTTCAAATAATGATTTAAAAAATACTATGAATTTAAGTCAATCTTTAAATCTTAAAAAGCAAGAAACTGTTACAAAAAAAGAAAATACTCCAGCTTTCACTCAAAATTTGCCTCAATCAAATCAAGAACAAATAACACTTGGAAAAACTGCTAAAAAACTAGAAGAGTTAAATAAGCAAAAAGTTACTCCTTCATCTTTAGAAAGTGCTGTTGCTGAACTAAAAGATGAAAAAAAATCTACAGAAAAACCTAAGTCAGAACTTAATGAATCTACGCCTGTTCAAAAAAAGAAAAAAAGAAAAATAATAGATCCCAGAGATAAAAATAGAGATGGCAAGGTAAGTAATGCTGAAAAGCTAGAGGCTCAATTAAAAAAGGAACAACTTGAAAGTTCTAAGACTTCAAAGATGGTAAATTCTGATGTTATTGATTCAAAAGATTCTGAAAAGATAAATAAATTTTTAGATAACTAAAAGTTAAGCATAAAGCTTAACTTTTATATTTCTACTTGTGAAGTTCTATCTATGCTTCCGCCTTGAATAACTTGTGCTCTTAATCCACCTTTGTGAACAAATTCACTTAATACTTCTTTGTTTTCTAACTTATCAGATAAGTATTTGCAAGGCTCACAAAGTCTAATACCTTTTAGTTTTACATTTCCTATTTGAAATTCTTTGTCAACTAAACTATTTAAATCACAATTTGAAATTACAATATTTCTTCTTAAATCAGAAGCAGTAATATTTTGTGAATGTTTAGTATTAAACGCTTCAATATTTTCTATTTCTATTAAAGTAACATCTCTGTCTGGTTCAACTTTACCTTTATTGGAAAATGTTCCTTCTTGGGTATGGTATCTATCTCCAAAAATACCTTTTCCTTCTTCTAAAACAATTTGAGTCACTTCTTGCATGTTACTATTTGGGTTTGACGATATAAGTAAGTTTTCTATTTTTCCAGACATAAGTTTCCTTTTTATTTTAGTATAACTGAAAGAGCTTATAATTTTCTTGGAATTTTATAAAAAAGGCATAAAAAAAGCTAGCCCTAAATGGACTAGTTTTTTCTGAAATTTCTTTGAAGTTACTCTGCAAGTAAGTTTCTATAGAACTCTCTATATTCAGTGTCACCTTCATCTCTTGCTTTCATAGCAGGTCTTGGATGCTCATTTAATTGACCAGTTAACATATATGGAATTGAGTAACCCCAGTCAAGTTCTTTTTCTAATGGAATAATGTGTTCTTCAATAAATTTTAATACAGGCATTAGTTTGTATTTTGGATTTTTTAAGAAACCAATTAATAGCTCCATTGGACAGTTTCCAGCACCTCTTCCTAATCCAGAAATAGTTACATCTAAGTAGCTAGTTCCGTATGTTAATGCTTCAATTGTATTAGCATATGCTAATTGCATATTGTTATGTGCATGAATACCAATCTTTTTACCCTTAGCTTCTGCAACTTTTAAATACTTTTCAGTAAGTTTATTGATTTGTTCTGGGTAAAATGAACCAAAACTATCAGCAATGTAAATAACATCTACGCTAGATTTACTAACTGCATCAAGTACTTCATCTAATTCTTGATCAAATGACTTAGAAATAGCCATAATATTAATTGTTGTTTCATAACCTTTTGCATGCGCTTCTTCTACAAGCTCAATTGCTGCTGGAATTTGGTGAATATATGTTGCAATTCTAATCATATCTACAACAGAATCTTCTTTAGGAAGAAGTTCTTCATTTACTGTTCTACCAATATCAGACATAACTGCAATTTTCATATTAGTGTCATTGTTTCCTACAATTCTTCTAATATCAGCTTCTTTACAGAAATTCCAAGGTCCAAACTCTTCTTCACTCATAATAGATGGTGAGTTGTTTTTACCAATTTCCATATAATCAACACCAGCTGCAACACATGTCTCATAATGTGCTTTTACAAACTCGTCTGTAAAATGAAAATTGTTTACTAATCCACCATCTCTTATCGTACAGTCAAAAACTTTAATGTCTTCTCTAACTGATAGTATCGAACCTTTTTTCTCAATCATATGTATTTCCTACTCTCTTAGATAATAATTTTGTAAATAATATCTTAAAAGTACTCAAATACTCTTTAAGAAGCTATATAAAATGCACCTTTTAGGCTTTTATTTACTTTAAAAAAGCCTTATAAATCTTGCAATTTATCTTCTATTTAGATATACTTGCCCAACTTAAGATGAATAAGAGTTTCATCTGTTTATGCATTTTATTAATTACATTCCCATTGATATTACTCATTTTTAACAAGAAAAACTCATTTTTATTTTTACAAAATTAAAAAACAATAATAGGAACTTTTATGGCAAAAGGTAAAAAAACTATAATCAAAGAGATTAAAAAGTTAAACAATAACGAAATCTTAGTTAATGGAAAAGAATATATTTTATTAGAAGATGTGTCTGATGTTGAAACTGCAACTACAATGAAAATTTCATCAAATGGAAATAGAATATTAAGATTTGAAGATGAAAGTAAAAAAGCTAGAATCGATGTAAAAAGAGTAATAGAAGTAATTAAAGTAACTATTACAAATACTGATAGAGCTTCTAAATACAAAAAAAGTCAAGATAAATCATTTATTACAGATAATGATGGTAGAAAAGTTATTCAAACTGCATCATCTTTTTCAGATGCAAGAAAAATATTACAAAGTTATACTGATAAAAAAGGTTCTAACTATGATGTTTTATCTGGAAAAAATACTTTCTACTTTTTTGAAGAAGTTAAATAGAAAATTTAAAGAGTGTAAAAAGCTAGTTTTTTAACTAGCTTTTTTTAATATGATGTAAGAGATAAAACGTCTTCAACTTTATCATATGAATAAAATTCAAAGTTATCATTTTTAGCTTTGATAGTATAAACAGCCATTCTATCGGCTAGTTCATTTCCTTCTATCCCTGCATGACCTTTTACGTGTTTTATTTCAATCTTATCTTTGATTCTTTCGTATAATTCATGGGCAGCTTTGATTAACTCAAGATTTTTAATCTCTCCACCTTTTTTAGTCCAGCCTTTAGCTTTCCAACCATACGCCCAAGTCTTAATACAATCAATACTATATTTTGAGTCAGAGAAAATAGATATGATATTTTCACTATGTGTTTGATTTGCAATTGTTAGAGCTTGGAATAGGGCATTTAATTCAGCTGTATTATTTGTACCCATTTCTTCATATTTACCATGTAGTAAAACAGGATTTCTATCATTTGAGTATATAGCTAAACCACTTCCTGCTTTTCCTGGATTTCCAGAGCATGCACCATCACAATAGATTCTTACATATTCATGGTTTTCATCTATATCTGGTTTTTCTTCTACTTTAGGCTCTTTTTTAGCTACTTCTTTTGTTTTATGGACATTTGTAGCTTTTATATTATTAAAATCTAAAACCATATGGTAGTTTTTAATGATTTGTTTTTGCGCAGTTAAGGCTAGCTTACCTTTTAAAAGCATAAGAAGATTTCCATCATTTCTTGATACTTCTTTTCCTAAAGCTTCTTCTTTAAACTCTATAGAGTCTGGATGTATTCCTAAAATATTAAGCTGTTCTTTGTTTAGTTTATCATCATGTGATATTAGTTCTAAAAAATTATTGTCAATAGTCATTTTTGATTTTCTTTTTGTTTAAAATATAAATAGAAGTATACTAAAAAAAATATTTTTTAAAATAAAAATCATTTTATAAGTATAGAATATATACAATTATTAATACGAAGCATATAAAAATAAGGGTTAGAGATGATTAGTCACATATTAAATGGCGATGCCTTACAAGAAATTTTTCCTTTAGAGATTGAAGGAAAACAGTTTATTAGTAGAGAATGTTTATGTGATGGAGAAGTTTTAGGAAAAACTTTAGATGAGTTTTTTGAAAATAGAGCTGTTTTTATTTCAAATTCTTTTAGTGGATTTTCAAAAGATGATTATTATAGTGAAAGTGTTGCAGAATATGAAAGAATACAAAGTATTCCTGCCTCTTCAGATATAAACCTATGGTTTGAAGAAGATGTATTTTGTCAAGTTAACTTTTGGTTTGTAGTTGATCTTTTATATCATAGGTTTGAAGATAGTAGTTTTTCTTTAGTCCTACCTAAAAAAGGTTGCGAATATAGTTTTGCAAATATGGAAGAGTCAGATTTAGAAGAAGCATATGAGAATAAGATGGATCTAAATTTAGATGAACTAAAACAACTTTCAAATCTTTGGGTTTATTATAAAAGTGCTAATTATGATAGTTTGCTAAGTCTTGCTAAAAGATTAGGTAAAAAGTTTTCATTTATTTTAAAAGCAGTTGAAGCCATAATTGAAGATAAAAATAATAACAAAGTAGAAGAATCTTTAAAAGCAATTATCGTAGATTTAGATACTAAAGATTTTGTAGAAGTATTTAAAGAATTCCATAGAAGAGAAGCAATTTATGGATATGGAGACCTACAAGTAAAAAGAATCTTTGAAAAATTGATTTAGGATAAGAAAATTCTTTAAGACAAAGTGTATACTTATTAGAAATATTAAGTCTAAGGATAACAAATGAAAAAAATGTTTTCTATTTTAGTGCTAGTTTCATGTATCTTCACAGTAAGTAACGCTTCTTCTAAAGATGAAAAAATCACTTCATCAAAAAAGATTATTACAGTAAAGAAATGTAAAAAATATTTAGGTGAGGCAAATTATAAGTTTATAAATGAAATTTTTAATAATAAAGATGCAGCATTATCTAAATGTGAGAAAGAACTTTTAACTAATTCCATTAAAAGTTAGTTTTAGAACTAACTTTTATTTTAGACCAAAAGTGTTTTTATAGTTTTCTTCAAGTGGTGTTTTATCTTTATATTCAATAATATCACCAATTTCTATTTGTATTTTTAAATCTTTCGTTCTATTTAAAATAGCTTCTTTTAGAACATCATGAGCATTTGTTTTAATATAAACAGGAAGAATATTAAGTCTATTTTTCAATGCAATAATACGTGAACCTTCTTTAAATTCAGCAATTGCTTTACCTGTTTTGTTTCTAGTACCTTCTGGAAAAATATAAATAGATTTTCCATCTTTTACTACTTCTTTTGTTGCTTTAAAAAATGAAGACATATTTGAAGCTTCTCTATCAAGTAAAATAGAACCAGCATTTCTAGTAAATGCTCCAAAGAAAAATGAGTTGTATAACTCTTTTTTTGCAACCCAATATCCATCGATACTTGAATCTTGAAGTGCAACCTCTACAATAAGTGGGTCAATAATACTTCTATGATTTGAAGTAAGTAAATACTGTCCATCTTTTGGAATTCTCTCTTTATTTAATACTTCAATACTTATATTTAGTTTCTTTAGTAATATGTTTGCATATTCAAGTCTTAAATCTATTCTTTCTTGAGTTGTTTTTGCATTTTTTAATTTCATGCCATATTTATTTGTTAAATATGTTGCATAAATAGCTATGCTTATTTGTTTGAAGTTCAATATAATCCTATTTAATCTTTTGTAATATTGTGATAGTTATTATCATTTTAAATTAGATGTGTATAGTATAATATATCAGATAAATTCCTACTTTAAAACTATACTATATTAATCAATACTTTGCTAGTATTCCAAAACTTTAAAGCTAAAAGGATTAGTAGTGAAAAATCTAATAGAAATGTATATTAAAGCTAAGGATTGTAATAAACCAGTTCTTATGAAAAAAGTATTCAATAATAATGCAGTTTTACAAATGATAGTAAAATCAGACAATATATCTTTTCCTTCAAATGTTCAAGGTGAAGAAAATATTACAAATACTCTAGTAAAAGATTTTTCAAATAAATTTGAAAATGTTTATACTATTTGTATTGAAGATAGTATAAAAATAGAAAATAACACTTTAACTTGTCATTGGTTAGTAACTATGAGTGATAAAGCAAATACAGAAATTAAAATGGGATATGGTGAATATATTTGGACTTTTAAAGAAGATAAAGTCTCGTCTTTAGTTATACAAATTGATGAAATGAATATTCTAGAAATATCAAGACTCGATGAGATTATGGAAGAAGTAAACTCATTATCTTATCCGTGGTGTAAAAAAGAAGAGGTAAATTTAAAACTAGAAGGTCTTATAAAACATAAGTTTTAGCTTATGGTTTATTTATATCTTATTGGTATTCTAAACTCTATATCAAACTCATCTTTATCATTTAAATAGTTGTTTTTATGATAAAGAACATGAGCTGAACTACTTAAAGCTTCAAATTCACTACTTGGAAGCCATTTATGGTATAAACTTTTATATAAACTTAAAACATCTTCACAAATACCTTGATATCTTATGCAAGCATATAATCCACCACTAATACTACATAAACCTATGTCGCCTTTTGCTTGTATTTTTTCATCTCCTAGATGAATACAAGCGATATATCTATAATCTTCTAAAGAAGTAATTCTTGGATTAGTATGATGAAAAGCCATCATAGTTGGGTCTTTAATATTAAAATCTTCTTCTAATAGATATAAAAACTTTTGCCACATATTTTTAATAGTTTTATCATAACCTTGGTGTCTCATATATGCAATATTAATCTCTTCTAACTTTTTGATTTCTATTTTTGAAAAATCTATTTCTTTATGACTTCTTTCTTCTTCTTTTTCTTGATAACTTTTATATTCACCATTTCTCCAGTTTTTTGGAGTACTGTTATAGTATTTTTTAAACTCATTTGTAAAAGTTGCAGAGGATTTAAATCCACAAGAAAATGCAATATCTGTTATTGTAGATTGTGGGTTAAAAATCAATAAGTTTGCTGCCCATTGTAATCTCAAATCTTTTATATATGTAACTACACTTTTATTTGTAATATCTTTAAAAATTCTTTGAAAATGGAATGGTGAATAAGATGAAATTTTTGCTAAATCTTCAATAGTTAGCTTTTTTGACAGGTGTTTATATATATGATATAAAACCTCATTTATTCTTTCTTTATGATCATTTGTTGTGTCTTTCTTCTTCATAAAAAGATAATAACACAATTTATATCTATTTATGAACTCATTTTTATTTTCAAAAAAATAATAGCACGATTTGATAAGAAACTTCTTTTTTTATCAAAAGACAAAATAAAAAATTAAATCTATAATAAAAGAAAATAAAGGAAATAAAATGAAAACAATATATTTAATCCTTGGAATATTTTCATTTATATTTATATTAAAAATTATGAATAACGTAGATGTTAAAGATCAATATTCTAAGAAACAAGTAAACTTGATTTTTTCACAAATACATAAAACTAATTTTGAAAAACGAAAACAAAAATCAAATGAAACTCTTAGTTTAAAGTTAAATTCCTTATAGATTAAAAGATGTAAATATGCAAATAGTTTTAAATCTAATTTGTACATAATCAATATTATTTGTAATCAAAAAGACTTCTTATTAATATATAATTAAATAGAATATATATTAATAATTTTATTAGAGATAATATAATCATTTGATATAATTAAAAAAAATGAAAGTATATAATGAGATATAAAATTAAAAATGCATATTTAGAGGCAAGTATTGATGATTTAGGTGCTCAGTTATGTAGCCTTAAAAAAATAAATGATTCTTGTGAATACATATGGCAAGCTGATGAGAACTACTGGAATAGACATGCTCCAATACTATTTCCAATTGTAGGTAAACTAAAAGACAATACTTTTTCTTATGAAGATAAAAACTATAAAATGACACAGCATGGATTTGCAAGGGATAAAGAATTCGAATTAGTAAAACAAAAGAATGATTTTATATGTTTTAGACTTTCAAGTTGTGAAAAAACTTTAGAAAATTATCCTTTTGAATTTGAATTATACTTATCTTATGAGTTAAAGAATAATTCTTTAATTACTTCATATGAAGTTGTAAATAATTCAAATAAAAAAATGTACTTTTCAATTGGAGCACATCCTGCATTTAATTGGCCTTTATGTAATGAAGAAAAAGAAGATTGTTATTTAGAATTTTTAGATATAGATTCTTTTGAATCACATAATATAAATGAAGTAGGGCTTTCATTAGATACTAAAACTATACCTTTAAAAGAAAATAAACTTTTTTTAAATGAAGAGTTATTTGAAAATGATGCTTTAATAACAAAAGACCTAAAATACAAAAATATTACATATAAAAATAAAAAAAATGACAGATTTATAAGTGTTGGATTTAATGATTTTCCATATTTAGGTTTATGGTCAAAACCTCAAGGAGCAGATTTTTTATGTATTGAACCTTGGTGTGGAGTAGCAGATTTTGAAAATCATAATGGAGAATTAATAAACAAAAAAGGAATAAATATTCTAAATGAAAATGAAATATTTAATTCCTCTTTTTGTATTAAAATCTAAATAGTGGGCTAAGTTTCCATGGAATTGAAACAAGTATCAAAACTAATGCACTTGTATAAAATATAAGTAGAAATTTAAATTTCTGTTTTGATTCTTTTTTTCTTTTAGAAACTGAAAAGCCAATAGTTAATAAAATTACTGCTAATAACATAGTCATACTATGCTCTAATGCAAAAAATCTTATTGCTTTTTCTTCTATAAGCTCTTTTGAACCATTGAAATATGCATCTATAACTGGGCTGTGATAATATAAAGCAGCACCTAATATAAATTGAGTATGAACTAGTGCAACAGAAATCATTGAAGATATTTTGTCTGCTTTAGAAAATACTTTTTCTTTTGCATATCCTTGGTAAATAAAATATAAATTAGTAAATAGAGCAAATAGAACAATCCATCTAAGCCATGAGTGTATTAATAGTTCAATTTCGTACAATGTATATACCTTTTATATTAATAAGTTATTTAGTGGTGTTTTATTTGGTGTTGTAGTAAGAAAAAAGCTAGTTAAAAATAACTAGCTTTTTAAGGTTATTATAAAGCAGTAACGTTAGTTGCTTGAGGACCTTTTTGACCATCTTCAACTTCGAAAGTAACTTTTTGACCTTCGTTTAATTCAACTCTTCCGTAACCAGTTCTGTTTACTTGTCTGAAGTGAACAAAAACATCTTTACTTCCATCTTCTGGTTGAATAAATCCAAAACCTTTTTCGCTATTGAACCATTTAACAGTTCCGTTTTTTAAATCTGCCATGCAAATTCCTTTTTTTATTAAAATGTACTTTATAAATAAAGTAGTCAAAATCAAATATTTGAGTATTCTTCGTGATGGATTGTAACAATGTAACTAGTGCAAACCTAAGATGAAACTCTTAATCATCTTTCAATTCTAAGATTTTATCTAAATTTAGCTGTAAGAACATAAAAATTTAAACAAAATTTGCATAAAAATGCAGGACTTTCTAAAAAGTTATTGCAAAAAGTGACATTTTAGGGCTTATTTTAATAAATTAAAAAAAATTTACTAATAATTTTAATATTTATAGTTTTTCTAAATATTTGTCTTTTAAACACTAATTTATGTATATAGATAAATAATAAATTAAGATAGAATCTTTTTATAAACAGCAAAAAAATGTGGAACAGGTGGCTCTTGTGTATCATCATAAGCTTCAAAACTAACTTGACTTAGTTTATCAGTATTTATAAACTCATCTATTTCTTCTCTATCTAAAGGTAAAGGAATTTCATTTTCTTTTTCACCTTTGTTCCTTGCTCTACATGATACTAATATATGAGCATTAGTTGCTGCAAGTGAAGAAATTGCTTTTCTAGCTTGAATTCTATATTTACCTGGAAGTATTTGAATTGTATTACATTCATAAATTAAATCAAAATTTTCAAGCCATTGTCTTGGATAATCAAATAAGTCAGCTACTAAATAATCTACTTTAGTATCGGGATATCTATTTTTACATAAACTTATAGCTTCTTCAGAAATATCAAAAGCTGTAACTTTATATCCAAGTTCATCTAAAGCTTGTGCATCGTCACCAACTCCACATCCAATAACAATAGCTTTTTTCTTATTTTTCTCAACTGGGTTTTGCTCACACCATTGTAGTAAATAAGGACTAGCTTCTAAGTCTGCCCAAAAAACTCCCTTATAATCACCTTGTGCATCTACATATATAGAATTACACCAGCCAGTTGGGTCATCATTTTTTTGATAATCTCGAACCATTTGTTTATATGCTATTGGGTCAAACTCTTTCATATTATTTTACTTCGTCTATGATTTCTAAAAGTGTATTTTGTACTTCTTGTGCTAAGTCAATCATATCTGGATTAATGTCATCTACTAATTGTACAAGTGAATTTAATGTAATATTAGTTTCTTCCTTATCTGTATAAACAGTAATCTTACAAGGCATTACAGAAGATAAAGACATATCTTCACCTAAGAACTGTTTTGCATAGTTTGGATTACAAATATCTAATATTTGGCATTCTTTATCAAAATCAACACCTTTTGAATTAAGTGTTTCTTTTACATTATGTACATGTAATACTCCAAATTTATAATTTGAAGCGATTTCTTGAATATTATTTACTACTTCTTGTACGCTTTTTTCTGATTGTTCAATATATTGCATTTTTGTTCCTATCTAATTTTAAAAATTTATTATAGTGAAATTTTATTTACTAAAGAGAAAAACTAGTTTAAAAAACTAATTTTACTTTTAAATTTATTGATGTAAACTTTTTATAGGAGAGAAGCTTTTAAACATATTTTGTATATTTGATTTAAAAAGGATATGTTATGAAAAGTAAAGGAATTAAAAAATTATATGATTATAATTCTAGTAGAAGTATTTATTACAATAGTGGGCATCATATAAAACTAGAAAGCTTAAAAGATTTAAAAGAACCAGTTGCAATTAGAGATTGTAATGATAATAGTAAAATGTGTGAATATGTAGAAGCTTTAATTGAAGAAGAGAGAACTACTAGTTAATGTAGCTCTTCTTTGATTTAATAAAAGAGGTAGTAAAAAATATCTCTTTTAAAAATAGTAGTAATGAAACTACAAGTGAAACCATTGCTAGAATAAAAAGTATAGCTATAAATAAAAAGCCTTTAAATTCTAAAATAGCACTAAAAAACATAGTAACAATAACTAAAGCTATAAGAAGTCCAGTTATAGTACAAAATAAAATTGCAAGGTTAGTATTTTGCATTCTCATTGCTAAAAAACTTCTTCTTTGATTTATTTGATTTTCAATATCTTTGGGAAGAATTTCATCTAGTTTATTTTTTTCATATTTATCTAGTTTTTCAATTTTATCTATGATTCTTGATAATCTACCTGTAAAAACATTTAATAATCCAGCAACTCCGGCTAGTAAAAATACAGGAGCAACTGATAATTGTATTAATTGTGAAACTGTATTTACCGAATTTGTATCAAAAGAAGCAAGCATGTTTTTCCTTTATTCCATTGTTTGTTCTAGTGTTTCATTTATATTATTAAAATATGTTTTATTATATGTTGATATAAATTTTTTAGCACTTTTTGTATTTAAAAACTCTAAATACACTTCTAGTTTTTCATTTTGAATATCTCTAAATTTATATAGTAAAAATATTAAAGATTGATTTCTTATTTTTCTTTGTAATTCTTTTGGTTTTGATAAGTAGTATTTTTCAATATCTGTCATCTTATTTGTACCACTTTGTTTTGCTTTTAATAAAAATAGTATATTTGTAATTTTATAATCAAATTTAGAAATTTCAAGTATATCATTTATTTTAAGAACTGTATTTACTCTTTTTCTGTCTTGTAAAAACTTTTTTGGATTAGTGATTAGCTCTTGAGCTTCTTTAAAAGTGATATTTTCTTTTTCACTTTCACTAATATCAACTGCTGTTTGACTAGAATACCAATCTAATAAATAATCAATATCATCATCTGTTAATACTTCTTCAATATTTTCAATAATATTTTCTTTTAATTCATCTGTATCATGAATAGATTCAAACTTTTTTACATATGTATTATCATTTGCTTTTGATATTTTTACTTCAATATTATCTATATTGTTTAGTAAACCAGAACTATCAAGTAACTCTTTTACTAGGTCTTCATTATCAGATGCACTTAAAGAAGTACATATAAATAAAACAAAAAAGATTTTAGTTAATAAATTCATTTTTTAGAAACTTTGCTGTACATCTAAATCCCATTTATGATTTGTATTTTTAGAACAAACAATATATTTTTTAATAACTTTTAATTCCCCTTGACATTTTGGACAAACACCTCTAAGTTTAGTAATATAAACATCTCCTGCAGCTGAGCACTCAAGATTGAAATCTTTGATATATAAAATTCTTTTTGTCATTAATATAATTGATAGTATAAATAAAATTAATCCTAAACTTCCAAATATTAAAGGTGTGATAGATTTAGTTTCATAAAAAACAAAACCTGCGTAAACCATCCATATTAATGCAATTAGAATAACTCTCATTATTTTAAGTTGTTTTCCAAATATCTTGATTGGCTTTTCATATGTTCTTTGAAGTTTTATGTCTTCTTTTTTAGCCATTTAATTTCCTATTTTTTTAATTATGGGCAATTATATACTATTTATATTAAAAAGGTTTTTATTTAATATCTTGACTGATTAGTCAATTTTATGATATAGTTGACTAAATAGTCAAAGGAATAAAAAATGCCATATTTAAATCTTAAAACAACTGCTAGAAAAAAAGAAGAAACAACACAAAGTATTGTAGATATATTACTTAGTAATACTACAGATATTTTAGGTAAGAAAGAGGATGTAACAGCAATAAATATAGAATACTTAAATGCTGATACTTGGTTTATTGGAAAAAATTCATTAAAAGACTCTTCTAAAACAACATTTTATTTAGATATAAAAATCACAGAAGGTACAAATACTAAAGCTCAAAAAGCTTTATATATAAAAAATGTTTTTTCAAAGTTAGAAGAATTATTTGAAAATATATCAAAAGAGAGTTATATAGTTATTGATGATGTAAAAGGAGATTCCTGGGGATTTGATGGGAAAACTCAAGAATATAGATATATTCAATCCCTTTCATAGTATTTTTATATTTATTTGTTTATAGTTTCATAACAATATAAATGAAGGTATATAATATGATTAATAGATTAGAAACAAATGATAGAATGAGTAGAATTGTTGAACACAATGACACTATATATTTTGCAGGAATTGTATCTGATGATAAAACATTAGATATTAAAGGTCAAGCAGCAAGAGTTTTTGAAATTGCAGAAGCTAGATTTGAGCAATCAGGAACTTCAAAGGATAATATCCTAAGAGCAGAAATTTTTGTAAAAGATATTTATAGAGATTTTGCTGATTTTAATACAGTTTGGGATGCTTGGGTTTCTAAAGATGCTCCAGCTCGTGCTTGTGTTGAAGG
>Ga0193952_1000452_pt1 | contig 17329 bp, 15 predicted proteins | sample BB_3_MG_FD_140368 | JGI IMG/M metagenome (GOLD analysis project Ga0193952, IMG submission 140368) | Microbial mat bacterial communities from the Broadkill River, Lewes, Delaware, United States - BB_3_MG | ecosystem: Environmental > Aquatic > Freshwater > River > Microbial mats | place: USA... | reverse complement strand
TCTACAATTAATGACTCACTCATTATATTCAAATAAAGAAATTTTTATAAGAGAATTAGTATCAAATGGAAGTGATGCTATTGATAAATTAAACTACTTAAAACTTACAGATGAAACAATCAAAGCAGCTTTACCACAAGATTGGTCAGGTCAAGTTGATATTACATTTGACGAAGCTGATAAGTCTTTAACAATTATTGATAATGGTATTGGTATGAACGAAGCTGATTTAATCGCTTCTATTGGTACAATCGCAAAATCAGGAACTAAATCATTCATCGAAGCAATGACTGGTGATGCTAAAAAAGATTCTAATTTAATCGGACAATTTGGTGTTGGATTCTATTCTGTATTTATGGTAGCTTCTCATGTAGATGTTATCTCTAAAAAAGCTGGTGAAGAAGTAGCATACAAATGGTCTTCTGATGGTACTGGTGAGTTTGATTTATCTCCTTGTACAAAAGAGTCTTCTGGTACTGTTATTTACATCAAATTAAAAGATGAAGAAGCAGAAGAATTCGCAAGTAAAGAAAGAATCAAAAATATCGTTGGAAAATATTCTAACCATATTGCATACCCAATTTTCTTATCTTACAAAGAAGAAGTAACTGAAGAGTTAAGTGAAGAAGATAAAAAAGCTGGAAAAGAAGCTGCTAAAACTATCGAAGATAGAAATGAAAAAATCAATGAAGCAACTGCTTTATGGATGCAACCAAAATCTAAGTTAAAAGAAGAAGAGTATAATGATTTCTATAAATCAATCTCTCACGATTCTCAAGACCCAATGGCTACTATTCACACTAAAGCTGAAGGTGTAAATGAATATACAACTTTATTCTATATTCCTGCTATGGCTCCAATGGATATGTATAGAGCTGACTTCCAACCAGGTGTTAAATTATATGTAAAAAGAGTATTTATTACTGATTCTGAAAAAGAATTATTACCAACATACTTAAGATTCGTAAGAGGTATTATTGATTCTGAAGATTTACCATTAAATGTTTCTAGAGAAATTTTACAAGAAAACAGAGTTATGGCAAATATTAAACAAGCTTCTGTTAAAAAAGTTTTAAATGAAATTAAGAAAATGTCAAAAGATGAAGAAAAATACTCTTTATTTATTGCAGAATATAACAGAGCATTAAAAGAAGGTGCTTACCAAGATTTCACAAATAAAGAAGCAATCTTAGAATTAATCAGATTTAAATCTTCTAAAACTGAAATGACAAACATGACTTCATTAGCAGGATATAAAGCAGATGCAGATACTGAGCAAAAAGCTATTTATTATATCATTGGTGAAAATGAAAATGTATTAAGAAACTCTCCATTATTAGAAGCATATAAGAAAAATAATATCGAAGTTCTTATCTTAGATGATAAAGAAATTGATGAGATTATTACTCCTATGTATGGTACTTACCAAGAGTGGGAATTCAAAGATATTACTTCTTGTGAAGCTCCAAAAGTAGAGCAATCAGAAGAAGAGAAAAAAGAAGTAGAAGAAAAATTCCAAGATATTACTACTAAAATCAAAGATATCTTAGGTGAATCTGTATCTGATGTAAGAGTTACAAACAGATTATCTGAATCTCCATCTTGTGTAGTAAAAGACGCTGGTGATGCTCAAATGCAACAAATGGCTCAAATGATGAAAGCTATGGGACAAGAGATGCCAGACACTGCTCCTATCTTAGAAATCAACCCTGATCATGAAATCGTAACTAAATTAAACGGTTTAGAAAATGATGCACTAGTTTCTGATGTATCATGGGTATTATTAGATCAAGCAAAACTATCAGAAGGTATGGAAATTACTGATGCAGTAGCGTTTGCACAAAGATTATCAAGAATCACAGCAAAAGCATTATAATAAAACAATTCTACAACGCCATTTTTTCATAATCTCGGCGTTGTCAGAATTTTCTATCTCAATCACGTACTACATGTACGCTCAATCAATAAAAAATTCCTCCGCCTTGATATTATAAAAAACTGTCATTGTGATAATTGCTTTATTTTATTCTTAACTCTTTTAGTTTTCCAACCTCTAGCCACGGTCTTTTTCTATGAACCATTCTATGACAATTAGAACATAATAATACAATATCGGAAATTTTTGATTTATGATCATCATTTAAAGTATGTACTGGTATTGTGTGGTGTGCTTCTATAAAGTCTTCTCCAATTTTTCCATATTTTTCTACAAAATCAAAGTTACAGCATTCACAATAAAGCCGTCCATTATTTTCATTTTTAAACTTCTCTTTAGCTTCTCTTATTAACTTTTTATTTCTTTCTTTACTTTTATGAATTCTTGTTTTTGTTTTTCCTTCAGGAAATACTTCCTCTTCTTGGTTGTGTATATAAAAACTATTATTTTCTACTTTACTAGATGTAATAAGTTCATATAAGTCGTATCAATTTCAGTTAAGTATGCCCCTTGTGCTAAACTAAATTTCTTTTTCTTTTTCATATAAAATAAATTATGTAACTCATTTTTTTTCTTTAATAAAATGTCTTGGTTCTCTTCATTATTTAGAATAGAGTATATCTCTATTTCGTTTTTAAATTCTGTATAATTTGTTAAATTTACAGAATAGTATTCTTCTCCCTCAATTTCGAATTCAATATAATTATCACTGATATAAGAATATCCCTCAATAGTATCTGTATCTTGATTCAAATGTAAAACTACATCATTAATACTAACTTTTCTCATATTTGAATATATATCAGCCTTATTCTTTCCTCCTGCTCTTCTAGGGCTTAATAGTATATTTGTAAAATCACCTTCTTTTCTATTACTAGGATACGTTTTTTCAATCCAAAATCTCATAATTACTCCATAAAAATATTATTATTTTATTATAACTAAGTATCTTTCTAAATAATATAAATTATTTTATATACTTTGTGATTAATAAAAAAATTAAATATTTTCAGCTATAATCTTTAGTAATGCCTTTAGGTATTACACATAGTTATATGTAATATTAAAGGTTCTCATATGGAAACAGATTTTCTTCTTATTTTCGCGCTTATTGTTTTTGCTTCTTCTTTGATACATGGAAGTATTGGTTTTGGTTTTGGCATGATTGCTACTCCTACAGTTGCTATGTTTATTGATATTCAGACTGCTATTACTTATATTCTTGTTCCTACAATGTTTGTAAATCTTGTTAGTATTTTAAGTGAAGGTAGATTTTTTGAGGCTTTAAAAAAGTTTTGGTTTATCATTGCTCTTATGGTAGTAGGTTCTTGTATTGGTACGTTTATACTTATCTATTTTAATTCTGAGTATTTCAAACTTCTTTTAGCTTTTATTATCTTTATTTATCTTTTACAATCTCTTGTGAAAATACAAGCTAGTTTTATATCTGCTAACCCAAAAGCTTCTACTTATGGTTTAGGAATTATTGGTGGTATTGTATCAGGTCTTACAAATGTAGTAGCTCCTCTTACTATTATGTATACTTTAGAGTTGAAGTACTCTAAAAAAGATACAATTCAGTTATCAAACCTTTGTTTTTTATTTACTAAGATTGGACAGATTGTTGTATTTGTTTATTTTGGAGCCTTTACTCAAAGTGCTGTTGAGTTATCTGCTCTTAGTTTTATTGTAGTTGGGATTGGGTTGTTTTTTGGATTAAAAATAAAGAAAATCATTGATGCTAAGTTTTATATAAAGATATTAAAAGTTTTACTTTTTATAATAGCGTGTGTTTTAGTCGTAGATACTATTTCATTTTAATTAAGGATATATTTTGGATACAAATTTATTGAAGGTTTTTATTACTGTTGCAAAGACAAAGAGTATTTCTTCTGCTGCAAAAGAGTTGGAGTTCACTCAATCAAATGTAACATTACGAATAAAACAGCTAGAGAAAAATCTAGGATACTCACTATTTCATCGTACAAATAGAGGCGTTGTCTTAAGTAATGAGGGTGAGAAACTCTATCCTTATGCAATAGATATTCTAAAGAAAATAGAAGAAGCCACTGTTCAAATGAGAAATATTAATTATCAAGATGTATTAAAAATAGGCTCAACACAGACTTTTACTACTAGTAACTTAATGCCAATAATTGAGCAGTTACATGAAGACTTTGAAGAGATGAAACTAGAGTTTTCTATTGATAGTTCTTTAAACTTAGTAGAAAAGTTATTAGATTACAAAATAGATATAGCCTTTGTAAATGGAAATCCCCATAATAAAGACTTAGAAATACTGAATGTTTTTGATGAAAAAATGGTATTAGTGGAACCTTTGAAAAAACAAACAGGAAATACAGTATTTGTTTTCAAAAAAACTTGTGCAAACTGTATTTTTTTAGAAAATTATATTAAAGAGAATAGGGAAGAGTCTTACAAAACAGTAGCTCTTGAAAACTATGAGTTAATTCTAGGTTGTGTAAAAGCAGGATATGGGGTTAGTTTATTAAGTCCGAAAATTATTGAAAAGTTTGGATATACAGACTACGTAAAACAAACAAAAATAGAAAACTATCTAGATACTCATCTTGTATGTAGAAAAGATTATTTACCAGTAATTCATAAATATTTAAGAGATATTAGTTTATAAATACTAAGAAAAAGGATAAAAATGTCAATAACAATAAGAGATGCAATTGCATCAGATTCACAAGCAATTTATGACTTTATAATTGAGTTAGCAGTTTATGAAAAAGAACCAGATGCAGTAGTTACAAGTGTTGAAGAAACAAGAGAGAAAATCTTCGGTGAGAAGTCATCTGTAAAAGCACTTATTTGTGAAGAAGATGGTGTTGCTATTGGTCATGCAATTTATTTTTACAATTACTCAACTTGGCTTGGTAAATACGGAGTGTATTTAGAAGATTTATATGTTACTGAACCAAAAAGAGGAGCAGGGGCAGGTAAGGCTATGCTTAAGCATTTAGCACAAAAAGCACTTAGGGAAGATTGTGGAAGATTTGAATGGTCTTGTTTAGATTGGAATACGCCATCAAGAGATTTTTATGAAAGTATTGGTGCTGTATCACAAGATGAGTGGGTAGGATATAGATTAGAAGGTGATAGATTAGCAGACTTTGCTAATAGTTAAACCCTCATAAAACAATCAAGATAATATTTCTTTGATTTATATCATTATTTGAATTCTTTCTTTTAGTTAAAATATACAAAATAAAAAAGAAAGATTCATATGAAAAAGATTTTATTATCTCCTTTGGCTTTAGTTTCTCTTACTACTTACTGCCTTGCTAACCCACTACCTCAAACAGTAGAACCTTCTGTTAAATCAAAAGCAGAACAACAACTAAAAGTACAAAATAAACATATTGTAAAACTTGTAGTAGAAGAAATAGGTAAAAAACTTCCTCAAAAAGTTGATAAATATACTAAATTTGTAAAGATTGAAAGTGAAGGTTTAAAACTTCTATATACTTACGAAATAAATACTGGCTCAAAAAGTGATGAAGCTGTACGAACTGAAGACAAAAAAAGAATGGAAAAGTTCGTAGTTAAAGGTATATGTCAAACTTCAAAAAGATTTCTAGAAAGTAATATTGATATTACATACATCTATGATAGTGCTATATCAAAAGAGGAACTTTTTCGTTTCGATGTTACATTAAAAGATTGTAAATACTTATAATTCTCTAAAGTTAATAATACATCAAGTATATTTCTGTAAAATTTATTTAATAATTACTACAAAATTAAAGGTGATAAATTGAGTCGAGAAATATTCGAGAGATTATACAATGAATTTAATATTAGACTTGAACATAAAGAGTTTGAAAGTGCCTTGTCTTTAGTAGACGATTTATTAGAAAGTGCACAAAACAATGAATTAGACATTTTCTATACTCTAATGGGTAAAGCTAGTGCTTTAACAAACCTAAATAGAGATGAAGAAGTGATTTTTTCTTATGATGAAATTATCTTTAGATATAAAGATTCTTCAAATCTTACAATTTCTAGATTTTTAGCATATGCTTATTATAACAAAGCACTTATTTACACAAAACTTAAAGATACACCAAAAGAGCTTGAAGTATATGATGCTTTATTAGAAAAGTTTATTACTGATACTTCTTTAGATTTAGAAATTGTATTAGTAAAAGCATATATAAATAAAGCTATTTGTATAAATGAACTACATGGTTCAGATGAAGCTTTAGTAATCTATAAAGAGTTAGTTAAAAACTTCGAGCATTCAGAAAATGAGCAAGTCTTAGAACAAGTAGCAACAGCTGCTTATAACATAGCGTTGATTTATGGTAAGAATGATAAAAATGAAGATGCAATAAAAGCTTATGAATACGTAATTGATACTTTTGAAGAAAGTAAAAATGAAAATATCATAGAACTTGTAGCAAAATCCTTAATAAACAAAGCAAGTAGATTAAAAGATTTACTTAAAAATAAAAAAGCAATAGAATCATATGATGAGGTTGTAACAAAGTATGAAAACTATAGTGGAAAAGTTTTAAATCAAGTTGCAATTGCTTTACATAATAAGTCAATTTTATTAAGTCAATTGCATGATGAAAAAGGTCTTTTAAAAGTTTGTGATTATATTATCAAAAAGTTTTCAAATAGCCATGATGAAATGATTCTAGATATTGTTTCTTCTGCTCAAGTAGTAAAAGACAAAGAGAAGTATAACTCCTCTTTTTAGTGTCCTCTTCCTAACATCTCTGAAGCTTCCATAACTATCATAAAAGCTTCAGGGTCATTTTCTTCAATTATTTGTCTTAATCTTCCAAGTTTTTTAATATCTAATACAATAAAAATAAGTGTTTTATCTTCATGTTTATATATTCCAGAACCTTTTAGTATTGTTCCTTCTTGCTCTAAACTCTCAGAGATTTTTTGACTTAAAAGCTCAGGTTTATTTGATGCAATATGAATAACCTTTGTACTTAGGGTTCCTGTTAAAACTACATCAATGACTTTCGAAGTCACATAAATACTCATAATAGACCAAAGTGCTTTTTCAAAGTCTTTGAATACATAAATAGAACTAACTACTATAATAACATCTATAAAAAGTATTACGTGAGCAGGTTTAATATGTGAATTAGAAGATACAATTCTAGCAATAATAGTAGATCCACCAGCACTTGCATTTCCTTTGATAATAAGCCCAACTCCAAGTCCTACAATTGCTCCACCAAATACAGAAGCTAAGAGTATATTTGAAACTATTGTTTCAAAATCAAAGGCTTTTAAAAAATCAATAAAAATTGATATTAAAACAATAGCTATTATAGTTCTAATAGCAAAAAGTTTTCCTAAATATTTAACTCCCCAAATAAGTAAAGGAACATTTATAGCTATAACCATAGCTCCAATAGAATAACCACTTATATGATGTAAAAGAATAGCCATACCAGGTGTTCCACCTGTTGTGAAATTATTTGGTAAAAAGAAAAGTACAACACCAAGTGCTATACAAATAGTTCCAAGTAAAATAAAGAAGTTGTTCTTCATTTCTTGTTTTGTAAAAAAATCAGTCATTTTTAATCCTGTAATAATAAGTTTGTTTTGATTATATTAAAACTTACAGGCTTTCTTGTTGTCGGTTCTCTTGGTTTTGAAGTTTAAATATAGAAGTTAACATTGCTTTTTTCATGTTTTGATTCTCCTTTATTTATTTGTAGGAATTATACAATATTTGATTTTAAAATATAAAAATAACTAAATAATAATTAGCTTAAACATTAATTTATGTGAAAGTTATGTAAAAAGTTGTAAGAAATAGTTAAATTTTTAATAATTACAAGTAAAAATTTGTAAAATACACAATTTATAATTAAAAAACTAACTAGATTTTACACATTTCTTAAGCTTTAGCTGTTATAATTTTTATATATACAAAAAAGGGGAGCATTAAAATGAAATTATTTAGTACTTTTTCAGCTTTTGCGCTTTGTGCAATTGCTTTAAATTTAAATGCAAGTGATGAAAGAATTACATATAAATCTGCAAAATCTACATCTTCTTACTACCAAATGGCAGTACAAGTTGGTGAGAATATATCTAAAGCTTCAAATAAAGAATTAAAAATTACAATTGAGGAAAGTCAAGGTTCTGTTCAAAATGTAAAAGAAGTAAAAAAAAGAAAAGGTAATTATGTTTTTACAACACCACCTGTTCTTGTAAAATTAGCTCAAGCTAAAAAAGCTATGTTTAAAAAAGATGATCCAAAAGATTATGAAAAAATCAGGGCACTTTTTCCTATTCCTTATTTAACAATGCATATTGTTGTAAGGGCTGATTCTGGTATTAGTAAGTTCAAAGATTTAAAGGGTAAATCTTTACTTATTGGTAAGGGAAGTTTTGGGGCAAAAGAAGCACAAAAATATATAGGTCTTTTTGGTTTAACTGGGGAAGTTCAACTAATAGGTGCAGAATTATCAGGAGCAGTTGCCGCTCTTAAAAATGGTCAAATAGATGGTTTTGCTACAGCTGGGTCTTATCCTGCACCAAACGTTATAGAAGCAGCAGCAAGTACAAAAATCAAAATCTTAAGTATGAATGCAACGCAAATTGCAAAAACAAAAAGAGATAAGTTAATTATTCCTTCTGGAACATATGCTGGGATAAATGAAGATATTGTAACTACAACATTACCTGTTGGAGTTTATACAACAACTAATATGAGTGATGAAACTGCGTATAAATTCACAAAATCATTTTGGGAATCAAAAGCAAACTTAGAAAAACAAAGTGTTTGGTGGAAAGCGGTAACTCCTAAAAATTTAGATATGTTTAAAGTACCTCTTCATAATGGAGCTTTAAAATACTATAAAGAAATAAATGTAAAGTAGTATTTTTTTATAAATGAACAATTTAAAAACAAAGCTATTATCAAGTAAATACTTGGTAGTAGCAGTACTTGCAATTATAACTGTAGGTTTTCATATATATTTAATTTTTACAGGACTTATGCCAAATCTAATAAGTAGACCTATTCATTTAGCTTTAGTTTTACCTTGGATTTTCCTTCTTTCAAATGAAAAAGATATATCAAAATTTACTAAATACTTAGGCTATATACTTTTAGTTTTAGCTCTTTTTTCTTCTTACTATATAGTTTCAAATCATTTAGATTTAGAAGATCAATATGGTTCATTAGAAGGTAACTTACAATACTTTGTAGCTATTTCTTTGCTTTTAGCAGTATTAGAAATGGCACGACGTGCTATAAAACTGGCCTTACCTTTAACTGCAACAATAGCCCTTGCTTACGGATTGTGGGGTCATTATATTCCTGGAGATTTTGGGCATCAAGAAATTCCTCTAGATAGTTTTTTAGGAACACTTGTTATTGCTGAAGGTGGAATATATGGAAGTTTGACAGGAATTTCTGTTAATGTTGTAGCTGTTTTTGTAATACTTGGAGCTTTTGTAGGTGTAGGTGAGGGTGGTAATGCTTTTATGTCTATGTCAACAAAACTTGCAGGAAGACTAAGAGGAGGTGCAGCAAAAGTATCAGTTTTAGCTTCAGGTTTTTTTGGATCTATTTCAGGTTCTGCTTCTGCAAATGTAGCTTCAACTGGAGCTTTTACAATTCCTACAATGAAAAGACTAAAATATCCAGCAAGTTTAGCAGCAGCCGTTGAAGCAGTAGCTTCTACTGGTGGACAGATAATGCCTCCACTTATGGGAGCTGGAGCTTTTATTATGGCTGAATTATTAAGAGTAAACTATACTAATATTATGACAGCTGCCATTTTCCCAGCAATTTTATTTTTCTTTACTGTTTGGATTGGAATTGATGTTTTTGCAAAAAAATATAAGCTAGTAGCTATGAGTGAAGAAGAAATTCCAAGTACAAGATTAGTATTAAAATTAAGTCCTTTCTTTTTAATACCTTTTGGTTTACTTTTATATACACTTTTAATAGTAGGGAAAACTCCTCAATACTCAGCAGCACTTGCTATTTTTGCAAGTATTTTTTTACTTTTAGTAAATCAAGATTGGAAAATATCTTTTAAAGAATTTATACTAAAATTTTTAGATGCTTGTATTACTGCTTCTCGACAAATAGCTACTATTGCATCTGTGATTATTTGTGCAGGAATTATAATAGGTGTATTAAATATCACGGGAGTTGGAGTTAAAATAACATCTGCTATTTTATACTTAGCTGGAGATCAGTTATGGGTAGCTTTACTTTTAACTGCACTTGCTTGTTTAGTTTTAGGAATGGAAGTTCCTACAACTGCTGCTTATATTATTTGTGTTTCTGTTGCCGGTCCTATATTGCAAGAATTTGGACTAAGTGCTTTACAAGCTCATTTATTTATATTCTGGTTTGCTCTTTTATCAACTATTACCCCACCTGTTTGCGGAACAGTTTTTATTGCCGCTGGAATGGCTGAGTCTAATTGGCTTAGCGTAGTTTCAAAAGCAATGAGATTAGGAGTTGGTTTATATATAATTCCTGTTGCTTTTATTGTAAATGAATATCTTATTTTTCCAGATGTAAATTTATTATTTTCTGTTTTATCATTTTTTAAAATTGCAATTGGTTTAGCTCTTTTAGCTAATGTTTTAGTTAATGATAAACTATCTATTTTTAATAGAATTATTTTACTTACTTTATCTTTAGTAATTATTTTTTACCCCTTTAAATAACAAAAAGAACTAATTAATAATTAAATAATTGAATGGCTTGCAAAAATAAGTTTTTAACGTTATAATTTATGTTATAGATATTAAAATATAAAGAAGAATTAATAAAATATATTAATTATTTAATATATAATCTAATATCGTTCAACTAAGGAGAATAGTTAAAATGTTTAAAAACATGATGATAAAAACAAAAATAATAAGTCTAATTTTAATTTCTCTTGCAATTTTAGCTGTTACTATTTCAACTTTTGCGGTAATTGAAATAAAATCAACATTAATGGAAGAAAACTTTCATAAACTTACAGCTGTTAGAGATTCTAAGTCAAAACAAATTAGTAAATTTTTTGAAGAAAGAGCTTCTGATGTTCAAGTTTTAGCAAGAAGTGAAAATGTAAAGAATTTAGTAAAAGACTTAAATGAAGTACATAAAGTACTTAATGTAAAAGGTGATGAAAAATACCCAGTTACACATAAATTTGCTAAAGAAAAAAAGCAAAGACATGAAGAGTTTTTTCAAGGATACATGAAAGATTATGGTTATTATGATGTTTTTATAGTATCTAAAGACCATGGTCAAGTAATGTACTCAGCAGCAAAAGAGTCTGATTATGGTGCAAACTTAATGTATGGTTCATTAAAAACAAGTGGATTAGCAAAGCTTTGGAATAAAGTAAAAGAGACTAATTCTGTACAGTTTGTAGATATGGAAACATATGCTCCAAGTAATGGCGCTCCAGCAATGTTTATAGGTTCGCCTGTTTATATTGATGGTGTATTTAAATCTGTTTTAGTTTTCCAAATTTCTGATAAATCTATTAATGATATTATGCAATTTAGAGAAGGATATGGAAGTTCTCAAGAAGACTATTTAGTAGGTTCTGACAAATTAATGAGAAGTGATAGCTTTTTAGACCCAAAAGGACATAGTTTACTAGCTTCATTTGCTAATCCTGAAAGTGGTAAAGTTGATACAAAAGCTTCACAAAATGCTTTAAATGGGCAAACTAATACAAAAATTGTAATAGATTATAATGGTAATCCTGTACTTTCTGCATACGCTCCTTTAAAAATAGGAAATATCACTTGGGCTATTATGTCTGAGATTGACGAAGCAGAAGTTTTAGAAGAGCCTAATAAAGTAAGAAATGTAATTATAGCTCTTAGTTTAGGACTATTTATATTAATTACAATTATTGCTGTATTAATTATCAATAAAAGTATTATAAGACCACTTACTTCTTTCCAAGATGGTTTATTAGGTTTCTTTACATATTTAAATAGAGAAACAAAAAGTGTAGAGTCTTTAAAAGTTATGAATAATGATGAAATTGGTTCTATGGCTGTTGTTGTAAATGAAAGTATAGAAAATATCAAAAAAGGGATAGACCAAGATAATGAATTATTAGATGATGCAAAAACTGTATTATCAAGAATTAAAAATGGTACATATTCTCAAAAGATAGAAAAATCAACTTCAAATATAAGTTTGGAAAGTCTTAAAAATGATGTAAATGATATGATTGAAGCTACGAAATCAAACATCACTACTATTAATAAGTCTTTAAATGAATATTCAAATTATAACTATGTAAATGAAGTAAAGGTTTCTGGTATTGAAGAAGGTAGTATTTTTGAAGAACTAATTGCAGATATTAATAAATTAAGAAATGCAATTAATGAAATGCTTGTAGATAATAAGAAAAACGGATTGATTATTGATTCCTCTTCAAATTCATTACTTGAAAATGTTGACTCTTTAAATCAAGCTTCAAATGAGGCAGCCGCTTCTTTAGAAGAAACAGCCGCAGCTTTAGAAGAAATTACTGGTAATGTTACTCATACAACGGAAATGATTGCTAAGATGTCATCTTTAGCTTCTTCTGTAACTACTTCTTCGAGTGAGGGTGGAACACTAGCTTCTAAAACAACTGAAGCAATGGATGAGATAAATACTCAAGTAAGTGCTATTAATGAAGCAATTACTGTAATTGATCAGATTTCTTTCCAAACTAATATTTTATCTTTAAATGCTGCTGTTGAAGCAGCAACAGCTGGTGAAGCTGGAAAAGGTTTTGCAGTTGTTGCAGCAGAAGTTAGGAATCTAGCTTCAAGATCTGCAGAAGCTGCAAAAGAAATTAAAGATTTAGTTGAAAATGCTTCAGTGAAAGCAAATGAAGGTAAGAATATTTCATCTGAGATGATTAAAGGTTATGGTAAATTAAATGAAAGTATTGATCAAACTATTGAACTTATAAATGATGTATCTACTGCATCTCAAGAGCAGCAAAAAGGTATTCTTCAAATTAATGATGCCATTAACTCTTTAGATCAGCAAACACAAAGAAATGCAGCCGTTGCTACACAAACTAAAACAATTGCTTCTAAAACTTCAGATATTGCCACAACTATTGTTGAAAGTGCAAATGAAAAAGAATTTATAGGAAAAGAAACAATTGATATTTCAAAAGATATTAACTTAAAAGAACAAGAATCTTTTGTCCCAAAACAAGAAGCTAAAGTAGAAAGAGTATCGCATGTGGCTAAAACTACATCTAATACAGTTTCTTCTCGTCCTGTTGTAGATAATTCATCTAATGATGAGTGGGAAAGCTTTTAATATTTAGACACATTTAAATAAACAAACTCTTTTGAGTTTGTTTATTGTTTTTCTAACTCTTCTAATGAACTAATAATAGCACTTGCTAAATCTTCATTTATTATATTTGACCACTTTTCTATTTGTAGTGGAATATTGTCTTCACAAATTTTATTCATTGCTTCATTGAAGAAAATATTGTCATTTATATTATTTACCATATCTTCTACTTCGATCTGACCATTTTTAATAAGTTCTAAATTTTCATTTACAAAATATTGTAAGGCATCCATTGAAGCTTGTTTCTTTAATTCCATTTCAAAAATTAAATTTTCATCTTTTTGATTTTCGATTTCTTTTAGCATTTCATAAATTGAACCTAAAGCATATTGTAGTTCAATATCATAAGAGATTTCATTTGTTTGAAATTTGTTAATTAAGTTTCCTAAGCTTACTTGATAAAACATTTCATATTTAGAAAGATTAGAAATTATCTGTTTTTTTGAAAAATATTCATTAATTGTCATTTTTGTCCTAGTTAATATTATAATTTGAAATTATATCGAAAGTTATATTTTATATGAAACACTAAATAAAAATAGCTAATTTAATTATTAAATATATATTACAAATTAATTACACAATTAATGTACTTTTTGTTGAGAAAATAATAAAAATTTACATTATTTTAGTTATAATGCCGTTTATAATTTAAATGTAAGAAATATAGATTCATAGGGAAAGAAATGAAGGGAATAATATTAGCAGGTGGAAGTGGTACAAGATTGTATCCAATAACAAAAGGTGTAAGTAAGCAATTAGTACCAATATATGATAAACCAATGGTATATTACCCATTATCAGTATTGATGTTAGCAGGAATTCAAGAGATATTAATAATCTCAACACCACATGATTTACCAAGATTTGAAGAATTACTTGGTGATGGAAGTGATTTAGGACTTAAATTAGAATACAAAGTACAACCAAGCCCAGATGGCTTAGCACAGGCATTCATATTAGGTGAAGAATTTATTGGGGATGATGATGTTTCATTAATTTTAGGTGATAATATTTTTTATGGTCATGGTATGGTTGAATTACTTAGAAAATCTGTACAAACAGTAAAAGATGAAGATAAAGCAACAGTATTTGGTTACTATGTAAAAGACCCAGAAAGATATGGCGTTGCCGCTTTTGATGAGAATTCAAATGTAACTTCAATAGAAGAAAAACCAGAAGTTCCAAAATCAAATTATGCTGTTGTTGGATTATATTTTTATCCAAATGATGTAGTGAAAAAAGCAAAAGCTGTAAAACCAAGCCATAGAGGAGAACTTGAAATTACTAGTTTAAATCAAGAATATCTTGATGATAAAAGATTAAAAGTTGAACTTATGGGAAGAGGGTATGCGTGGTTAGATACAGGTACTCATGAAAGTATGTTAGAAGCTAGTAACTTTATTCAAACAATAGAAAATAGACAAGGCCTAAAAGTTGCTTGTTTAGAAGAAATTGCTTATGAAATGAATTATATTTCTAAAGAAAAACTACTAGAACTAGCAGAGCCTTTAAAGAAAAACCAATATGGACAATATTTAATTAAAAGAGCAAATGAAGGAAGTGTACCAAGATGAATTTCATAAGAACACAAATCCCTGATGTTGTTATTTGTGAACCAATAGTGCATGGTGATGATCGAGGGTATTTTGTTGAAACATTTAGACAAGACAAATTAGAAGATTTTTTAGGGTTTAAATTAAACTTTTGTCAAGATAATGAAAGTAAATCTTCACTAGGAGTATTGAGAGGTTTACATTATCAACTAGCTCCTCATGCTCAATCTAAACTTGTAAGAGTTATAAAAGGTAGAGTTTTAGATGTTGCTGTAGATATTAGAGTTGGAAGTCCTACTTTTGGTGCACATGTGGCAGTTGAATTAACAGAAGAAAATAAAAGACAACTTTTTGTACCAAGAGGCTTTGCTCATGGTTTTGTAGTTTTATCAGAAGATGCAATCTTTGCATATAAAGTTGATAATTATTATAGCCCAGAATGTGATAGAGGTATTTCTTTTAATGATGAAAGTTTAAATATTGACTGGAAAATTGATACAGATAAAATGCAATTATCTCAAAAAGATAAAGAACAACCTGCCTTTAAAGATAATACTCAATTGTTTGATTATGGAGTAAATTATTATGCTTAATATTTTAGTTACAGGAAGTAATGGACAAGTTGGAAGTGAATTAAAAAAGTTAAGTTCTGAATATGAATATAACTTTTTCTTTACTACAAGAGATGAACTTGATATTACTAATAAGGAAGCTTTAGAATATTTCCTTGAAGATAATAATATTAATACAATTGTTAACTGTGCTGCATACACTGCAGTTGATAAAGCAGAAGATGAGTCCGAACTTGCAGATAAAATAAATCATAAAGCAGTTAAAAAATTAGCTAATTTAGCACAAGAAAAAAATATAAAATTAGTACATATTTCAACTGATTATGTTTTTGATGGTAAAAATTTTAAACCTTATTGTGAAGCTTTTCAAACAAACCCAACTTCAGTTTATGGTCAAACAAAACTTGATGGTGAATTAGAAATGCAAAAAATAAACCCTAAGAATTCTCTTATTATAAGAACTTCATGGGTTTATTCTTCATTTGGTGGAAATTTTGTAAAAACAATGCTAAAACTAGGACGAGATAGAGATGAACTTGGTGTAATCTTTGATCAAGTTGGGACTCCGACTTATGCAAAAGATTTAGCAAAAGCTATTTTAGATATATTACCTAATATTAAAAATGAGAAAGTAGAAATATATAACTACTCAAATGAAGGTGTTTTATCTTGGTATGATTTTGCAAAAGAAATTATGAAAATGGCTAAGATTGATTGTAAAATTAATCCTATTGAAACATTTCAGTACCCAACACCAGCAAAAAGACCTCATTTTTCACTTTTAAATAAATCAAAAATCAAAAAAGAATTTGATATAAGTATTCCATTTTGGAAAGATAGTTTAGATGAATGTTTAAGAACACTAGGGGAGAGAAATTAATGAATAAAAATATTTTAGTAACAGGATGTGCTGGATTTATTGGAAGTAACTTTGTACCATATTTTTTAGATAAATATGAGAACTATAATATTATAAATTTAGATTTATTAACTTATGCAGGAGATTTAGAAAACCTAAAAGAATGTGAAAAAAACCCTAGATATAAATTTATAAAAGGTGATATTTGTAATAGAGATTTAGTTGAGTTTATTTTCACTGAATATGATATTCAAGGGGTAATTCACTTTGCGGCTGAATCCCATGTAGATAACTCTATTAAAAATCCAGGAGTATTTGTACAAACAAATGTAAATGGAACTTTTACACTAATTGATGTTGCCCAAAAATATTGGATGAATAAACCATTTGAGTATAAAAAAGAGTATGATAATTGTAGATTCCATCATATTTCAACTGATGAAGTATATGGTACTTTAAATGAAACAGATTTATTTACAGAATCAACTCCTTATGCTCCTAACTCTCCATACTCAGCTTCAAAAGCCTCTAGTGATATGATAGTAAGATCATACCAAGAAACATATGGAATGAATACTGTAATTACAAATTGTTCAAATAACTATGGTCCTAAACAACATGATGAAAAGTTAATACCTACGATAATAAGAAAAGCTTTAAATAATGAAGCAATTCCAATTTATGGAGATGGTAAAAATATTAGAGATTGGTTATATGTTTTAGATCATTGTAAAGGTATTGATTTAGTTTATCATACAGGAAAAGAAGCAAATGTATATAATGTAGGTGGAAGAAATGAAAGAACAAATTTACAAATAGTAGATACTATCTGTAGTATTTTAGATACTAAAGTACCAAAAGAAGATAAGTCATCATATAAAGATTTAATTACATTTGTAGACGATAGAGCAGGACATGATAGAAGATATGCAATAGATGCAACAAAATTAGAAACAGAGCTTGGATGGAAAGCTGATGAGAATTTTGATTCTGGTATTGTTTTAACTGTTGATTGGTATTTAGCAAAATTTAAAGTTTAAGGCTGAG
>Ga0193952_1000450_pt1 | contig 17420 bp, 17 predicted proteins | sample BB_3_MG_FD_140368 | JGI IMG/M metagenome (GOLD analysis project Ga0193952, IMG submission 140368) | Microbial mat bacterial communities from the Broadkill River, Lewes, Delaware, United States - BB_3_MG | ecosystem: Environmental > Aquatic > Freshwater > River > Microbial mats | place: USA... | reverse complement strand
AGGTGTTCTTAAAGCAATGATCCCTGACGACTTTGTCGCCAGGCATTTAGGGCAAAACGGGACCAGTTCGGTTCTGAAAGCATCTCTCTTTGGGATCCCCCTGCCTCTCTGTTCATGTGGTGTTATCCCAGTTGCGATTGGCTTACGTAAACAGGGTGCGAGTAAAGGCGCAACGGCTTCATTTCTCGTCTCTGTGCCAGAAACGGGTGTTGATTCAATTGCTATCACTTGGGCCCTTCTTGACCCCATCATGACAATTATCCGTCCAGTCTCAGCTTTTTTTACTGCTGTTGTGACCGGAATATTTATCAACTTTATTCCCGATAAACAAACACCGAATATTGCCGTAAATAGTGAAGCTTGTAAGCGTACAGTTGAACAGTCAGACAACAACCACAAAAGAGAACCGCTTCTCATTCGCCTTAAAGATTCACTGACTTACGCCTTTACAGATTTACTCAAAGATATTGGTAAGTGGCTGATTGTTGGTATTATCATTGCGGGGACTATTTCTTACTTTGTTCCTGATGGTTTTTTTGAAAAGTACCTGGGTGGGGAATTCAGCTCACTGTTGATCATGCTCGTTGTTGGCATTCCACTTTATATTTGTGCCAGTGCATCAACCCCCATTGCTGCCGCAATGGTCTTAAAGGGCCTCTCACCAGGAGCTGCACTTGTTTTTCTTTTGGCAGGGCCAGCAACCAACGCTGCGACAATGACAGTCATTGCAAAGCATCTTGGGAGAACAGCGACGGTCATTTACGTGAGTGTCATCGCAGTCTCGTCACTGACCTTCGGTTGGTTGGTCAATAGACTCTATATGTGGCTGGGTATTGATGTCATGACCTGGGTCAATCCAGCAGATCATAATTCTGATTCGATCATCTACTTTTTATCGGCCGTTGTCCTGGTGGGTCTTTTAGTCTGGCTTTATCTGCCATTCAGAAAAAATGATAGTTCAGATTGTGGCTGCAATGAACCCGCGGGAGGAGGCTGACGCCCTCCTGTCATCTGACAGTTGTCAGTCGATAAAAAGATCATATTATCACAGCTTACGGCAGGATCACATTCGCTATCGGACGGTATCAGTCTGTCATGTCACCCTGATACTGGTAGGGCCATTCAGAATAAAAAAATCTGGTTATCCAGTTGACTCCACTAACCGTTGATAGCGTGTGCTGGTAGCCCATCCCTGAAAATGGGCTGTCAGTTACGCTTGTAGCCAGGTTGAGCGAAGTAGATAACCAGATAAAAAAATATACAGCCCTAACGGATAACTGGCTTTGCCAATGTTCCACCGATGCGTAATAAGTAGCTTCCATCAGCTGTGGGGCGTACTCCTGTCAACTTAATCAGACTACGAAAGCTCTCAGGTGTGCCGTGAGTCGGATGCAAGCGAACATTGAGATTCAATCGGGTTTGATCGGGCGTTTCCCCAACCAATAGGGTTCCACCACCGCTTAGTTCCATCACCCCTTCGGCAGCTATTATACGCTCAAAGCTGACTCGCCTCTGATTAAATTTTCCAGCTATCTGAACATTTCCAAAATCGACTTTTGACGGTAATCCAATTTTTTGCAAACCGGTGACCTGTGTCTGTTTAAGCTCCGCAAAGAATCCCCCCTGACCATTGAAATCAGCGTTCAAATTTTCCGCTTCCACTTGGCCATTCAGAGCACCGGCAACCATGTAATCGTTTGCGGGGTTTTGCAATTCTAAAATGTTGATATTCTGAAGCTTCAGTTCAACCAAGCCACTCTGTCCCGCCAGAACGTTGACATCTCCCTGTGCAAGTTGTCCATCAAGATAAACAGCAGGATCATCAGTCACCAAAGACCCCCAACTTGGAGTAATGTTTAACGCCATCAACTCGATATCTGCTAAGGGCTCAATCTCTGGCTTTATATATACATCAAGTTCAATTCCAAGTGGAAAGAGCATCGACGCATTGTAGCCCTGAATTTTCAGGCCTGTTTCCTTGACAACCTCTTGCACCAACCGCCGCTGCACGACGTCCGCGGGAAAGAACCAACCGAAAGAGAGGATCGCACTAAAGCAAAAAAGGATCAGGCAGAGAAGAAAGAGTCGGCGATTACCAGCCAGCTTCCGAAAACTGAAAAGTGAAGCAAATTTTTTATTCATGGTTTCTCCAATGACATCAAAACCATGTTGACATCCAGTGCGGATCGATCTTCAAAGCGTGGTTTAACCCGCATAGATTTAACCTGAACACCACCGCTACGGTACTCGACGGCATGAAGCAGTTTGACTAACTGTGCCAAAGAAATACTCTCCAATCGGATTTCAACCAACTGCTGACGAAAATCACCTTGGACAGTGGCAGGCTGTGGACGCATCGAAAGTAATTGCTCACGGACGCCCGTCTGCTCAGTCAAGCTTTCCACCTGTGAAAAAAGCGGTCTCCCCCCCTTCCGTAGCTGTCCGGCTGTGGCTAGTTGTCCCCTTAAACGTAAAATCTGCTCACGCATCTGAGTTGCTTCAGAAACATTTCTCTCAAGAGAGACAATCTTCCGCTCCAGCCTATCCATCGTATTAAAATAGGGAGACAAGAAGAGGAACCACACAGCCACCACAACAATAACGATAATCCCACCAGTGACAATCGTTCTTTCACGTGGGTTGAGACGTTTCATCATAATCCCTCCCCCCCGCTCAATTTAATCTGTAATTCAAAATTCACCAGACTGCTATCTGCAGCAAGCTTGGCATCTGCGATATCAACTTCGGCAAAAAGACGCTCTTTTTTTAATTTTTCAGTGATCTGATTAACCGCATCAAAAGAGTCTGCGTTGCCACTGATGCGCACTTCTTTGTTGGTATAGTTGAACTCATCAAAATCGACCCGAATATCCCGCTCAATATTGTCCGATAACGCCTGGAGAACTGTCGCTGCTCCCTGCCCTCCCACTCCGAACAACTGAACCTGCTTGCGCAAGTCTGCCAGTTGAGATTTCATCTGTAGAGGAATATCAACGATAGTCGTGTTGGCGGGCATGACCTGCTGAAAGGTTTCGGTCATCTGTTGCTTTAAAGCTTTTTCCATACCTGTTTTCTGCAGGTAGCTCGTATGCATTGTTAAGCTGCCACCAACCAGAATGAGAAAAAACAGAAGAATCGCAACGACAAGCTTAGTCCTGAATATTTCTAGTTGCCCGCGAGCAGAAAATTCTTCTTTGCGAAAGTTTAATTGTTCTTCTTTTTTGTTCCCACGCATTTCAACCAGAGCTAACAGCGCCGCTGGGGCCATTTCACAACTCAGCTCATCGCCAAAGACGTCCTCAGCCGGGCTGATCAGTGTCCTCTCAGTCTGAGAAAGCATTTCCAGCAATGTCTCTGTGACTCCAGCTCCAATCACCCAGAAAGGCAATCCATCAACTCCGATGGCGTTTTCCAACTGACCGACCTGATGGGATATAAAATCAAAAATTTCATCATCCTCAAGTTCGCTGGTCCCTGGCAGCAATCGATAATCCCAGACCATGCCCTCATAAATTAAAGCGACGACCACTTCAAGGCGCCGGCAATAGACCAGAATTCCGTCACGTTCAGATAGAATAGGAAGCAGAGCAAATGGATAAAGGTCAATACGGCGTGGATTCTGGTCAGGATCGGGAAAATGTCCCAAAAGTTCGTCAATTTCAAGCTTATTGACGACAACGGCATCAACTTCATAATCGTTCTCTCGCGCACGCGGCGAAAGAAAGGAAATCATATGTTCTGACAATGGTACGGGGAGCTGAGATGCTAATTCAAGCGGTAAGGCGGCCTCGATTTTATTTTTTTCACGAAAGGGGAAACGCATGCGGCGAAACAACCCGACTCGACAGGGTAAAGCGGTCATCAGTCGATCACCTAGGATCACCTTGCCACCCAGCATATCGATGATTCCCTCTGCAGCATTTTCGGCTGAATCATATTGTCGTTTATCCAATACGACATCAATCTTTCCAGGTGCGGCAGTCAAAACCGCAACTCTGACATCAGAGCCTTCCAGATCGATACCGATAAACCGTTTCGCCATAGAATCATTCCACCTTGAACGTTATAAGTTCATTTCCCTGCTTGCGTATAGTTGCGTGCGCATAGCGTGAGCCGTCATTGATCCGACCACGACTTTCTATCTGATAAATATCACCTGTGACACCAATTGAACCGCTCAGCCAAGCTGCTGACCAACGATCTCCGATCCCCTCGGCCAGACTAACGTCCTGCAATTTCCGGTAGGGTGTTTGCTGTCGATATTGCACAATGGCCTCAATATCAACCTGATCCAAAACAATCGACACATTCCCTTCAGCAGCCGAATACTGCCATGCATACAGAACGACAGCCGGAGCCGTATTCACATTAATAGAATCGGCACCGACAACCCGAAGGTAGGGCTGCAAACGCTCATAAAACGCCCCACTGAAGCCCTTGATCATCTGCAATTCATCCAGGCTTAAAAGTTTTCCACCTCGTCTGCTATAGGGAGGTTCAAGTCCGGCATAATAAATATCATCTGGCGTCGTCAGCGCTTTGTCAGCGTTATACCAATAAACCAATGAATCAGCCAGTTCCTGAGCCTGCACGCCATCAATTCCCAACAGCTCTTCGCACAAGGCTTTAAAACGATGATAGCCAGGCAACGGGTTGCCGCGAGTGTCAGCGACAGAGTTGATATTAAAGAGACCACTTAAGTCAGTCATGCGAATACTGACATCACCATCACCAGCCGGGATATTGACCAACTCATCCCCCCAGAATTCGGAAGGATGATCAAAGTCATTCTTGTCCTCTTTCAAAATCTCTCGCGCAGCCTCAACACCACCTCTGGCCAAATAGTAAGCCTTGGTTCTATCTCGAAAAGTTTCTGTCGCGCGCAAATCAACAAGACTTGAAAACGAAAATTCAATGAGCATAGAACTGAGCAACGCCACAACGACCAGAACCAGCAATAACGCCATCCCTCGTTGATTGTCAAGACACCTCATCCGTCAACCCCAGGCAGGATAAAACTGCTGCGAAACGGAATGGGATAGCCATCACTGTCCAATTCAAAAAAGATTTCAATCATCTGCGGAGGGGATTGCCCCAACCACTGGTCTTGCCAATCACCCTGACGGTAATATCGGATACTAAAATTTGTCAGTCCGCTGATAAAGGGGAGCGCTTCCTCTTCAGCTAGATCAGCCAAAAGCAAATGTTCACTGCGATAAAGGGTCGCAGTTCCATCGTCTTCACGCAGTTCATAGCGCACCCGAGAAATACCACCATAGCGTTTCAACCAGGGAGAAACCAGTTCCGTATTGAATTCTAAAAACGGGGACCCTTCAACGGTTGTACCGGAGGCCAAAACAGCATCTTTACCAATACGATCTAGGCGCAAGCTTCCAAGTTCGCCCCCAAGGCGATCAAACAGAATACGGACTTTATGGTATTGCTCTCCCTCTTGTTCCAACCTCTGACTGACATTACTGACAGAACTGAAAACGCCATAGATGCTGCTCAAGACCAGCCCGCCGATCAAAATAGCGAGAAGAACTTCTATCAGGGTAAATCCCCGTGCAGAGAGCTTCATCTGGAACCTCCCACGGGAATGAACGAAACAAGCTGGACATCTTCATTCTTCTCTGTCTTGCCCCAGATAACCCGAACAGTCACCTGCTTTACTTGACCAATCATGGTATCCTGATAGCTAATCTCCCAACGGAACTCTTCAAATGGCTCAGGAAAAACATCTTCTTTGGGGCTCAGATCAGAAGCTGACTTCTGCCCTGCAGTTTCCTGCTCATTCATTAGTTGCTGGGCCAGGAGGGTCGCTCTGGTCAATTTCTGAATGCGATCCTGAACCATGATAGAACGCTGCGACAAGCCGAGCAGAGTCACCAGTGCTGTGGCAATGATCGCCATGGCAATCATCACTTCCAGCAGTGTAAAACCATCCTTACAGGCGCGAACTCTCTTCATTGATCGTTGTTGCTCCTGTTAACGGTGAAAAAACCATTTCTACGCCACGGCCATCACCTCGTTCAAAATAAACCTCAGTCGCATCCATCCAGCCAAGGGGATAAATTTTGACCGAAACCCGACCGGTTCGAAAACTGCCCTGCCCTTTAACATCAACCTGTCGGACACGCAAAGGAGCCATGTCCAACTTACGCCCAAACGCTTCCTTTTCAATCTTCCCCGAGCCAGAAACCAAGCGATAGGTTTCCAGGCTGTTGTTATCCAAATCAAAGCTCAGCAGGTATTCATCCCGCGTTAACGTTGCTTCATTGTACAACTGCTTCACCGTTCCTGCGATACGGCGGAGTTTCTTTTTTTCGGCTGCTTCATCCCGGTTTGCCAATAAGGGTAGAGTAATCGTACCGACCAGAGCCAGGACGACAATCACAACCATCAGTTCGACCAGAGAGAAGCCAGACTGTTTAGTCGAGATCCCAGTTGGCAACGTCGGCATCATCACCTTCTCCGCCCGATTCACCATCAGGCCCGTAAGAGAACAGATCAAAATCACCATGAACACCTGGGGAAAGATAAAGATACTGCTGCCCCCATGGGTCGAGAGGAATCTTCTTAATATAGCCACCATCTTTATAACGATTAGGCACCCGGCCAACGGTTGGTTTTTCGACCAAAGCATTCAGGCCCTGTTCTGTCGTTGGAAAAAATCCATTTTCCAGCTTGAAGATTCCCAGAGCTTCTTCAAAACTACGGATTTGAGTGGCTGCTGTTGTCCTTCTGGCCTTTTCCGGCTCATCAAGAAGGCGGGGAACAACAATACTTGCCAGAATGCCAAGAATAACAACCACGACCATAATTTCTATCAGAGTAAATCCACGCTGATTTTCTTTCAGATACTTCACTTTTTTCTCCTTAATTATCCCATACCTTGGCTGGCCTGAAAAATCGGTAACAACACGGCCAGAACGATAAAACCAACAGCAGCCCCCATCACCAGAATCATCAATGGCTCAATTAAAGCCATCAAACTGTTCAGACGTGACTCGACCTGATGTTCATAAATTTCAGCAACTTTAAACAACATTCCTTCCAATTCACCACTGCGCTCCCCAACAGCTGCCATCTGTGACAACATTGGAGGGAAAACAGCAACATCATAAAGCGGCTCCGCCAATCCCGCCCCCTCTGTCACGCGTTCTCGAACGGTTTCCAGCGCCCGTTGAAGGTAGTTGTTTCCAAGCAGATTCTGAACAATCTGCAGAGCTGTCAACAACGGGACCCCACTATGCAACAAGGTTGCAGTTGTGCGCGCAAAGCGCGCAGTAGCACTCTGTAGAGCCAAAGCACCAAATAGGGGTAGACGGTACTTATTCTGATCAAACCAAAAGCGCCCACTGGCGGAAAGTGAAAAACGCCGCAGAATCCAGAAGAGCACAACCAACAGAGCCAGCAACAACCACCAGTAATGTGACAAAAAACCGCTGACCGACATGAGAATCATGGTGGGCAAGGGCAGGGCCTGATCGAGATCCTCCAGCATTCTGGTGACCTTCGGAACGACAAAACTCATGAGAAAAAACAACACGCCACTCCCAACCAGAAACATCAAGATGGGATAAGTCAATGCCGTTTTCATCTGAGCACTAAAACGTGCCTGTTCATCCAGGTATTCTGCCAACTGCAGAAGGACCTTATCGAGAGTTCCACTCGCCTCGCCAACCTGAACCATATTGGTGTACAAAGCAGGAAAGATATTGGAATGCACATTTAGAGCCACATGAAAGGCACTTCCCTGAAGAACATCATCGCGAATACGGGTCAGTGCAGAACCGAGCTCTCCCAGATTCTGCTGACCGGACACGACAGCCAAAGCTTCATCCAGAGGCATCCCAGCGGCCAGGACTGTCGCCAGCTGGCGTGTTGCAACCCCCAACTGGACAGCACTGACGCGTCGGAAAAAAGTTCGCTGAGCAGGGCCTACCGCTGTTCGAGTTGCCTCCAGTCGGGTCGGGAACACCCCCTGACCTTTTAACTTACGACTGGCAGCTTTCTGACTCTGGGCCTCAACCACTCCGCGGCATTTTTTCCCTTGAGAATCATAAGCGCTGTACTCGTAAAGGGCCACAGCTTAGACCTCCTCCTGAGTCACTCTGAGAATCTCTTCGACAGTCGTTTCTCCACTGAGAACCTTGATCAACCCTGCACGTCTCAATGGTTGCATGCCCATTCTTACCGCCTGCTGACGAATCAATGTCGCATCAGCATTGCTGGTAATCAGCTGCCGGATCGGATCGGTCACCTCAAGCAGTTCATAGAGACCGGTCCTCCCCAGATAACCGACCTGCATGCAGTGACTGCAGCCTCGGCCACGAAAAAAAGTCGCGTCACTCGGAACCTCTTCATCCTCAAACAACTGATTGAGGAGCTGTGGATCGGGACGATAGCTGGTTCGACAATGGGGGCAGATTGTCCGTACCAACCGCTGAGCCAAGACACCCACAAGAGCTGAGGCAGCCAGAAAGGGCTCAACTCCCATTTCGACCAATCGCGCTAAAGCCCCAGCGGAGTCATTGGTGTGCAACGTTGAAAAAACCAGATGGCCTGTCAACGCTGCCTGGACAGCAATTTTAGCCGTTTCACTGTCACGAATCTCGCCAACCATGATGATATCGGGATCCTGACGCAGAATAGAACGCAACCCTTGTGCGAAGGTCAGATTGATTTTTGAATTGACCTGAATTTGTCCAACCCCGGGGAGCTGGTATTCAATCGGATCCTCAACAGTAATAATATTCTGTTCACGCGAGTTGATCGACGACAAAGCGGAATAAAGCGTCGTTGTCTTACCGGCCCCTGTAGGCCCGGTCACCAGAAAAATACCATGATTCTTATGGATCATTTTTTTGATTTGAGGCAACAGTTCAGCATCGATCCCAATATCTCCTAACCCCAACAATCCTGAACTTTTATCGAGCAGACGTAAAACAACCCGCTCACCATAAGCTGTCGGCAAGGTCGAAACACGGATATCTGCCTCCTTACCCGCAATCCGAACAGAAAACCGACCATCCTGGGGGAGACGCTTTTCAGCGATATCAAGGTTCGCCATGATTTTCAGGCGTGAGACAATATTGGCGAGAGCCCGATGAGGTGGCCGCTGCACTTCAAACAGCACTCCATCAACACGATAACGGACAATCGCTTCAGTTTCAAACGGCTCAATATGAATATCACTGGCACGTTGTCGATAGGCTTGGGTCAGCAGACTGTTGACAAAGCGAATGATCGGAGCCTCGTCACTGGTATCGAGAAGATCTTCAATCTGGATATTTTCGTCGATATCAAGGTTCTCTTGATTGATATCAGAGATGGAAGAATCCCCTCCACCGGTTAAAATTTCATAACCTTGATTGATGGCCTGCATCAACTTATCAGCTTCGGCTAAGCAGGGGACGATGCGGCAGCCGGTCATGACGGACAAATCATTTAAAATACGATTATTGGCAGGGTCTGCAACAGCGAGCCGGATTGTCTGTCCATCAATTTCCAGAGGAACAGCAAGGTTTTCCTTGGCATAACTGATGGGAACGGTTGTCAGCAGATGTAATGCACTGGCCTTTACTTTCGGTTCGGCCACATATTCCATACCACTCTGTATCGCCAGAGCTTCAGCCAGAACAATATCGGTCGTCTCCCCTTTTTCACGCAGAATTTCACCGAGCCGCTGCGAGCTATCCTCCTGTTCTTTTAATGCCTGACGAATGATATCCTGTGGAACACCTTTGTCCCGTACCAGAATCTCACCAAGCTGGCGCCATCTGATCGGTCGCATCGATTAATCCTTCACATCATAAGCAGGCTTGGCCGTCTTTGACTGGTCCAATTGGAAAATCTTCTCCGTGCCATCATCACTTTGGAACATATCAAGGCTGGCACGATTCTCTCTGGTGATCTTATCAAGGTCTTCACTGCTACGAATAACTCTCGGAGTAATAAAGATCAACAGACTGGTTTTATTTTCAACATCCTTGGTTCTCTTGAAAAGACGGCCAAGAAACGGGATATCCCCTAACAAAGGAACCTTGGTTACTGATTTGGTAATATCGGTTTGGAACAAACCGCCAAGGACAACGGTTTTACCATCTTGGGCCACAATCGAATTGCGTAACAGACGCTTGGTAAAAGTCGGTCCGACTTCATCAACGGTACCAACTGATTCAGCGACATCACTGATCTCCTGAAAGATTTTCAGACGCACCAGGTTGCCCTCTGTAATCTGAGGCGTAAAGCGCAGAGTCAAAGCAGCATCCTGACGCTCAACCGAGTTGATGGGGTTACCGGCATTATCGGTTGACTTCGAGGTGATAATCGGGACATTCCGGCCAACGACAATTTCGGCCTCTTCGTTATCTGATGTCAACAAACGAGGAGCCGAAAGGACATTAACATCCTTGTCGGTCTGAGACAGGTTGATCAAAGCGGACAGCGCTGGAATCGTGACCGTTTCACCATTAATCACTGTCGTGATCGGATTAAACAACCCACCCAGCATGATTCCATCGACAGCTGTGGTTAGCGCATTGGCTGTTCCGTCATTTGTGCCTAAATAACTAAAACCACCTTCCTGAGCATTGGTTGATCCCACAATGACACTATCACTGCCCGTTTCAACAGCTCCCTGCCAGGACACCCCCAGATCAAGCAGAGCATCCATGGACAATTCAAGAATCAAAGCCTCAACAAAAACCTGCTTACGCTTGATATCCAACTGGTTGATCAGCCCCTGGACATTTTCATAATCTTTTGCCGTGGCATTCACAATCAGCGCATTGGTCGGCTTATCCGCCGTCACGACCACTTCGCCGAAGACATCTTTAACCTTGGCATCTTTCTTCGTAGCGCTGTTTTTTTTCGTTCCGGCAATAATCCGGTTCAAGGTTTCAGACAAGCCTTCTGCTTCAGCGTGCTCCAGATAATAAACATGGACTCCAGAGCGATTGGCATCAGCTTTTTCGTCAATCCGGCCAATTAGGGTTTGGGCTTCCACAATAAACCCTTCCCCACCAACAACCATCAGCTTATTGGTACGGCCATAAGGGATGACTTGACCACCCGCCTTTTTGCCAAGCACCGCTCCAGCTTTACCACGGGCTGGAGTCGCGGACCGGTTTTCCATAATTTGCTGAACCAGTTCAGCGGTTTCTTCCGCTTCGGCAAATCTTAGTGGGACAATTTCCATCCGATCGCCATCCCAGGAGCGGTCGAGTTCTGCCAGAATTTTGGTCAACCGTTTAATATTCGCAGCACTGTCAGTCATGATAATGCTATTGGTCGGCCCGTAGGCAACGACATGACTGGTCTTCGGCATCAATGGCCGCAAAATGGTATCAACGACAACCGTTGCATCGAGGTTTTTCAATTCGATGATGTTTGAAACAAACTGCTCCCCAAGATTTCGACCATCGCCGACCGGAAGGTTATCCTCCTTGGCACTGCGGACAGAAACAATCTTATTCACCTTGCCCGAAGGGACGATTGTAAAGCCCTTAACCTTAAGAACAGTCGTGAAAAGACGATACGCTTCATCTACGGTGACAGGTCGGGGTGAGACAACACTCACCTTACCGCGAACGGATTCATCGTAAACGAAGTTCTTTCCCGTCAGTTCACTGATCGTACTGATCATGTCGATAAGTTCAACATTCTGAAAATCCAGAGTGACTTCAAGGTTTCCAGGCAACCCATTATCTTTTGCAAGTACGGGCTGAGCCAGCAGAACTACAAGCAGGAAAACCAGCGCTGATATTATGCTTCGGCGATACCGAATCATCACGATCCACTCCTATTCAAAACGATACTCAAAGGTTCTCGGTTGACCGTTTCGCATCAATCCAAGTGAGATATTGTTTGCTTCACGAACCTGCTGGAAAATCTGCAGGGCTTTTTCAGGACTGTTCAATTTGACTTGATTAATCTCGACAATCAGATCCCCAACCTTCAACCCGATTTTCTCCAACAATGAACCACGCTGGAGCTCAACAAGTTTAAAGCCGATGGTATTGCCATTCTTGACCTCTGGAATGACCCTTGCCGTTTGTAACAGAGAATTCAAATTTGCACGGGCATTATCTGCAACAGTCTTGGAAATTTGCCAACGCCCTTCACTGACCGGCACAATCCCTTCACCTTGACGCCCCGTTGCCCTCCCTGCCTTATTGATAATCCTAGGCTGGACCGTTTTCTGTGCGAGCAAAGGAAGTTCACGACGGCGACCATGGTCATCGATGACCACCATCTTGCGGGTAATTTCTATCAAACGAATGCGAGGAGCGAGTTCTTCATCTAACTGAAAAATTTCAACCTTCTTACCATGCCTGATAAGTGCTAGAGAATCTGCCCCAGCGACAACAGTTCCAATCAAGCCCAAATCGGTCATTGTTGCAGCAGCTTCTGTTACAACAGACTGCTTCATTGGTGAATTCGAGAGATCCACCTGTTCAACCTCGCCAGTCGCCTCCGAATTAAATAGGTTACGACTCAAAATGATCTGAAAATCATTTTCATCCAATGATCTGACCGCAACTTGACGTGACAGAGGGGCGGCTAGAACCGGGATATCACCCTCCAGAGACAGATCGATCAAACGACCTGCCAGGGCTCCGAAAACAATTCCCCCGACAATGGCCAGAACCATCAGCAGGTAATTTAAGGTTCTCTGAAAATCTATCTGCACAGCAATCACACTCGTCGCACAATCTCTCAATCTAACCAGGAAATCTGAGCCATAACCAAAAGACAGTTGAATCGTTAATTATACACAATTTACCTCAGGATTATTACAGTTTTTTTATCTTTTGCCATGACAGAAATGCAGCCGGCACAAGATTCATTAGTAATTTTGACATCCCGTTTGTATCCTCAGAGCTTTCCGACTATAATCGTCATTTGCCTTCACGAAAACTATCGTTTCAGGCACCTTATCATCAGCAGTCAGACCAATGTTGTTTAATACATAGATTAAATCTACAGGAGAGAGAGATGAAAGCAGTTCTGATTGAAGCATTCGGCGCTCCAAGCGTCATGAAAGTCGGCGAAATCGACAAACCTCAACCGAAGGCAAATGAAGTCCTCATCAAGGTTGTCGCCACGAGCATCAACCGCCCTGACTTGGTTCAACGTGTGGGCAACTATCCTGCCCCTCCCGGGGATTCTGAAATTTTAGGTCTCGAAGTTGCCGGGACCGTTGTTGAGATGGGCAGTGATGTCACAAACTGGAGCATTGGAGATCGCGTTATGGCTCTGGTTGGTGGTGGCGGCTATGCGGAATATGCCGTAGCCTATGACAACCATCTGATGCCGATACCTGACAGCATGAGCTTCGAAGAAGCTGCTTGCGTTAATGAAAGTTACATCACAGCATTTCTCAATGTTTTCATGATCGGTGGGCTTCAGGATGGGCAGACCGCTATCCTGCATGGTGGCGGAGGCGGTGTGAATACCGCAGCAGTTCAACTGGCAAAGGCGTTGACACCAAATGCGAAACTGATCGTGACAGCTCACCCGAGCAAAATCGAAAGAGTCAAGGAGCTGGGTGTTGATCTGGTTATAGACTTTACCGAAACACCCGACTTTACCGATGCAGTCAAAACCTTTACCGGCAAAAAAGGGGTTGATGTCATCCTGGACCATGTCGGCGCTAAATACCTTAAGCCGAACATGAGCTCCCTCGCCTACAAAGGGAAATTGGTCATCATCGGTATCATCAGCGGAATTAAAGCTGAGCTGAATTTGGCCCTGATGATGGTTAAGCGACAGCAGATCATCGGCTCGGTCCTGCGGAGTCGCCCCGTCGTTGAAAAAGGTGACATCATCGCAGAATTCACCAGACGGGCTCTACCAGAATTTGCCAGGCGCAATATCGTTCCAATTATCGAAAAAGTGTTTCCTCTCGATGAAGTGGTTGCAGCCCACACGATGATGGAAGAGGACAAACATTTTGGCAAAATCGTTTTAAAGATTGCCGACAGCTGATTTAGACCCCACGAGGAACAGGAATAAACAGCGCCTTCTCGCCAGTCGGGAAGGCGCTTTCTATTCTCCGTCACGGAGCACACAATGCCATTCGAAATAAGTGATTTTACAGTGTCCCCACTGACTGACAGCACATTTGTCAAACCGGTACGGCTGCACTATACCCAGAACGGCAACAAACGCTCCTGGGAAGCAGTCAAATGCCACGATGCGGTATCGATCCTGCTTTATCACGAAGAAAAAGACGCCTTGCTCTTAGTTAAGCAGTTCCGTCCCCCGGTTCACATGAACCACCCGGAGCATACTCATACCTACGAACTCTGTGCCGGAATTGTCGACAAAAAAGCCTCTCTTGAACAGATTGCTAAAGATGAAATTCTTGAAGAGTGCGGTTACGATGTAGACCTGGACAAGATTCTAAAAATTGGTTCATTTTACACCAATGTTGGAGTCGCTGGCAGCAAACAAACCCTGTACTATGCAAGGATTAATGAATCGGTCAAAGTGAGTAACGGTGGTGGGGTCCACAATGAGGAGATCTTCCTCAAATATATTCCCGTTAATCAGGCAAAAGAGTTCATGGCAGACGAAAGCCGGGCTAAGACACCCGGCTTGATGTTCGCTTTTTACTGGTTCCTGGCGGAAATCTATTCCTCAAGAAAATAGATTTTTTATGCAGCGGAACTGATTGCTTGAGCCGCCAGGGCGACAACATCATCCACAGGAATCAAGCTGCGGGTTTTCGCCACAAAACCATTACCATGGACAAAGCGGATTTCCTCTTCACTGGCGATAGTTCGAAAATCTACCATAAAGTTATCTTTCAAGCGTAGCAACTCCCAACCAGCTCCACGAACAGATGGGGTAATACTCATCACCACTTGAGGATCGTTAAGGTGATTCAGGTAGAGCTCCATCGAGAGTTTAGGGTTTTCGTCGATCCGGCTGAAAATAGCTTTGAATTGACGGACTGGAAGGACCAGGGTTTCCCGCTTAAGCAGCTCAAGCCGAGTCATCTTCTGATCAATCATGGCAATCATGTCTTTGCCAAAGTCCTGCATCAATCCGTAGAGAGAATCCTGATCTGATATTTGATTCAAACGTGAAAAACAGGACAGGATATAACCATCAATCGGTGAGGACGCAGCGAATAAAATGCTGGTATCCACACCAAGCTGCTCTGCTGTTTTATAAGGGCCTCGAACGTCCATCATGCTCATATGTCCATACCAGCCAAACACAATTTCTGCAGCCTCATGATAGCCGAGGTGCTTCATCACCAGATGAAAGGCACAGGGTAAGGTTGAGTCCTGATGATGATCGAAATTATGCTGGGCAGGCTCGTAAACCATCCCAACATCGATCACAAAAGTATTCGGATCAGCGATATCGGCAGCGGTTGCTTCGCGTCTTTCAATGACAGCCGAGCCCAGAGTTGCCAAGAGAACGCTCGCTGACATAAAGTCATCTTTATGGGCACTGCCCGGATGCGTAATAATTTTATACATAGTCAAATCTAACCATCACGTAATACCACAACCCCTCCATTTGGGCGGGGCTTCAAGGTTCAGAAAAGGAAATCCCCCCTCAATGACTGCCCTAACTAAGGCAGGACGACTCCACAACTACCGTCACAATGGGGCTGGTTCTGACTTTTCCCACAGCTACAAAGATAAACTTTTTCCCGCTCTTTAACAGTAAAGCGTAGTGGAGTTTTCTCCCCCGCTTGATGATGTCCGTCACAAAATGGCAGACTGCCTGATTTTCCACAGGTACAACGATAGTATACACCTGGTTCAAGAGTTAAAAATATCGGCATTTCGGCATCAGTATTCATATCGCTCATCAGTATATCCCTATTCAATTTCATTTTATTTAAAGTAATGACAGAAAAAATCTGTCATCCGCTACATATGGTTTTAGTCTATCACTGCCAGATATGATTACAAAGCAGAGAAGCTTTTTTCGCCACCAATGAACAGATCCGTACACTAATTGAACAAACGAGATAAATCACTTATTTTTTCATCATTACGACAGAGAAAAGTTGATCATTATAATCATTCGCCATAGAATAATGACAACTTTAGTAATAATTGCAAATCTGCAAAACACATTTGTAACCTCTGGAGACAAACATGATGTCAAAAACAATGGCTGGAGCCAGCCTGACAGGCCATGGTGGTATCGATAAAATCATTTACCGTAAAGATCTCGAAGTCCCGAAACCAGGTGAAGGCGAAGTTTTAGTCAAGGTAACAGCGACGGCAAAGAATAATACTGACCGCAAAGTTCGTGAAGGGCTCTACCCGACAGCGAGTGAAAATGACATTTCATCTTTCCAGGTCAGCGGCAGTCCAACTCTCAGCTTCCCCCGAATTCAAGGTGCAGATGTTGTCGGACGCGTCGTCGCAGTTGGGTCCGGCGTTCCGACAACAAGGGTCGGAGAGCGTGGGCTACTCGACTTCAATATCTACATGGATGAGAGGCGCGATATCAACTTGACTCCCGATTATTACGGTCACGGCCGCGATGGCGGCTATGCTGAATATATCGCCGTACCTTCAGTCCAATTCCACACAATAGAAAATCCGGAACTTTCCGATGCCGAGTTGTCGACGCTCGGGATGTGTTCCTACCAAACCGCTTATCACATGATGACTGCAGCCGCAGTTAAAGAGGGAGAGCATATTCTGATTACAGGGGCCAGTGGTGGTGTTGGGACTGCCCTCATTCAGCTCTGCCGGGTTGTCGGCGCCATCCCCCACGCGGTCACCAGTCCTGGAAAAAGTCAGGCCCTGCGTGATTTAGGAGCAGAGAGTATCATTGATCGAACAAAGGTCGTACGCTGGGTCGATAGTGTCAGAGAAGCAACAGGCGGAAAACTGATTGATGCCGTCATGGATCTGGTCGGCGGAGAGGTCACCAATGAATTGATAGGTGTTCTGACCGAACGTATGACTGAACGTAAAACATACCCACGCTTATCGATTGCTGGTGCTAGTGAGAGCAACACAACTAAAATCCTCTGGACCCGAATCTATCTCTACCAAATCCAACTGTTCGGGGTTTCTCATGGGACTCGTAACGAAGCGGATCAACTGATCAGCTGGATTCGTAATGGCTATTTGCGTCCAGTTCTTCACGGAACATTTAAATTATCAGACATCCATAAAGCAGAGGAATATTTCGTCAATCGTGGCAATAACTATCTCGGCAAAATTGCGATCGTTCCAGACAGTGAGTGGAAAGAACATGGGTCGGAGTATGCCGTAGAAGTCTAAGCGTCCGTCGAACAAACAACAAAGCCCCTGCGTGACAACAGGGGCTTAGCGTTATTATCCAGTATCAATCCGCCAATTTTTTGAGCAACCAGGCCATATTTTCACCCAGCGTTTTCATTGTCTGAATGCCTTCTTCGT
>Ga0193952_1000447_pt1 | contig 17630 bp, 19 predicted proteins | sample BB_3_MG_FD_140368 | JGI IMG/M metagenome (GOLD analysis project Ga0193952, IMG submission 140368) | Microbial mat bacterial communities from the Broadkill River, Lewes, Delaware, United States - BB_3_MG | ecosystem: Environmental > Aquatic > Freshwater > River > Microbial mats | place: USA... | reverse complement strand
CAGGAAAAAATTCAAAATTTCGAAAAAAAAGTGGAAGATACTCATAAAGAAAATATTGACTATAATTCTGCTTTACGCCAGCAAATAATTGGTTTAAAGGAGTTAAATGAACAAATGAGTAAAGAAGCCGTTAATTTAACAAAGGCTTTAAAAGGAGACAGTAAAACTCAAGGAAATTGGGGTGAATTGGTGTTAGAACGTGTTTTAGAAAAATCTGGGTTAGAAAAAGATAGAGAATATTTTGTTCAACAAAGTTTTACCAATGAAGAAGGAAAAAGAATTTTACCTGATGTCGTGATTCATTTACCCAATTCAAAGAAAATGGTAATTGACTCAAAGGTTTCTTTAACTGCTTATGAGCAATATGTGAATGCAGAAGATGAAACATTAAAGCCAGTACTTATAAAGGAACACGTAAATTCTCTAAAACGACATATTGAGCAATTAAGCGAAAAGAAATATCAGGATATTTATAATATTGAATCTCCAGATTTTGTGTTGCTTTTTGTTCCTGTTGAACCTGCATTTGCAATCGCTTTAAACTCTGATAACCAACTATATAACAAAGCATTTGAAAAAAACATAGTAATTGTTACTCCTACTACTCTTTTAGCTACACTAAGGACCATAGATTCTATGTGGAATAACGAAAAACAACAACGTAATGCAATTGATATTGCAGTTCAGGCAGGAAGATTATATGATCAGTTTGTGAATTTAACCAACGATTTAATAAAAGTTGGAAATCAGTTAAAAACTATTCAAGGAACTTACGATTCTACAATGGTGAAATTAACGGGAAAAGGAAACTTGATTAAAAAAGTTGAAAGCATTAAAACCTTAGGAATTAAATCCAGTAAATCTTTTAACGATAAGTTACTTGAGAGAGCTAAGGAAGAAGATTAATTCATAAAAAAATCCCGTTTTTAAGCGGGATTTTTTATTTCTGATATTTTTAGTTTTTTAAAACCTTATCAAAAATTGCCTCCTTACTAATCTTTTTAGTACAGAAGTACCATTCTTTACAATCCATTTCCTCTTTTCCATCCATTCTATCTTGCGCTGAACCACATGAACCTGCAGGACCAACTATCACATCATCTCCAGGTCTCCAATCTGCTGGTGTAGCAACTCCAAACTCATCAGCCGCTTGTAATGCGATTATAACACGATATAATTCATCAAAATTTCTACCTAAACTCAATGGGTAATAAATTATAGCTCTAATTATTCCATTTGGATCAATAAAAAACACAGCTCTTACAGCTTTTGTAGAATCTTCATTTGGTTGTACCATTCCATATTTATTGGCAACATTCATGGTAATATCCTCAATTAAAGGAAACTTTACTTCAACATTTTTCATTCCTTTATATTCAATTTTTTCTTTTATTGAACGTAACCAAGCAATATGACTATACAGCCCATCAATTGATAATCCAACTAACTTACAATTTGCTTCAGCAAATTTATTCTCTAAAGATGCAAAAGTCATAAATTCAGAAGTACACACAGGAGTAAAGTCAGCAGGGTGACTAAATAATATTACCCAATCTCCTTTATAATCACTTGGAAAATTAATTTCACCTTGTGTAGTTACTGCTTTAAATTCAGGAGCTTTATCCCCTATTCTTGGCATTGATGTAAATTCTTGTTTTTCTTCCATAATACTATTTTTAAAGTTTATAATTTAGACCAAAAAAGTTAGCTTCTTAAGAACCTGAAAACTAACTATTAAAGTTATTAAAATAGTATCATTAGTATTGTAACTATAATCACCATTAACTAATCAAAAGCAAGGCAAAAAAAACCCGCTATTAGCGGGTTTTTCTTAATTTATAAGTTTAAAATTAAGCTTTAAATAATGGTCTTCCTGCCATTAATTCATTCACTTTTTCAGCAACAGCTTCTAATTTAGCTTCATCTTCATGATTCATAATAACTTCATCAATCAATTCAACAATAGCTAACATATCGTCTTCTTTCAATCCACGAGTTGTAACTGCAGCAGTTCCAATTCTAATTCCTGAAGTAACAAATGGTGATTTATCATCAAAAGGAACCATATTTTTGTTTACAGTAATATCCGCTTTAGTTAAAGCATTCTCAGCTTCTTTACCACTAATGTTTTTATTACGTAAATCAATTAGCATACAGTGGTTATCAGTTCCGTCAGAGATAATTTTATATCCTTTAGCTACAAATGCATCTGCCAATGTAGAAGCATTTTTCTTAACTTGAATTTGATAATGTAAAAAGTCATCAGTTAAAGCTTCACCAAAAGCAACAGCTTTTGCAGCAATAACGTGCTCTAATGGTCCTCCTTGATTTCCTGGGAAAACAGAAGAATTAATTAAAGTTGACATTTTCTTTAATTTTCCACTTTTTAATTTCAACCCAAATGGATTTTCAAAATCTTTACCTATCATAATCATTCCACCTCTAGGTCCACGCAATGTTTTATGAGTTGTAGTTGTAACAATATGACAATGAGGAAGTGGATCACTTAAAATTCCTTTAGCAATTAATCCTGCTGGGTGAGAAATATCAGCCATTAAAATAGCTCCAACTTCATCTGCAATTTCTCTAAATTTAGCAAAATCGATATCTCTAGAATAAGCAGAAGCACCAGCAATAATTAATTTTGGTTTATGTTCTTTAGCTTGTTTTTCTACATGACTATAATCTATTCTTCCTGTTGCTTCATCAACACCATAAAATACTGGGTTAAATAATTTACCAGAAAAATTTACAGGTGAACCATGCGTTAAATGCCCACCGTGAGATAAGTCGAACCCTAAAATTGTATCTCCAGGTTTTAAACAAGCAGCATAAACAGCTGTATTTGCTTGAGAACCGGAATGCGGTTGTACATTTACATATTCCGCTCCAAAAAGCTCTTTAGCTCTATCAATAGCAATTTGCTCAATAACATCCACTACTTCACAGCCTCCATAATATCTTTTTCCTGGGTACCCTTCAGCATATTTATTCGTTAAAATAGAACCTTGTGCCTCCATAACTTCATCACTTACAAAGTTTTCTGAAGCAATTAATTCTAAACCATTAGTTTGTCTTTCTCTTTCGTCTTGTATTAAATCAAATATAATTTGGTCTCGTTGCATTATATATATGTTTATTTTTTTTATAAAATTTACAAGCAAAAATACTAATTTCATTTTGCATTTAATAAGAAACTTATATATTTGATGCTATAATTATCAAATATTTTTTTGATATCTTTAATAACTGACTAAAATACATTATACATATGCTAATAACAGCTAATAATCCAAATAGAAAATCTTGGCTTGAGGTTGAAGAAGGAAGCGATTTCCCTATTCAAAATATTCCTTTTGGAGTCTTTATCACCAAGGATGACATCATAACTATTGGAACACGAATTGGTGAGTTTGCCATTGATTTAGGTGCATTTCATCAATTAGGTTATTTTAATGGTATACCACTAACAGATGATATGTTTATGCAAGACTCTTTAAACGATTTTATATCGGATGGAAGAAAAACATGGAGACTTGTAAGAAATAGAATTGCAGAAATTTTTGATGCTGAAAACGCAGATCTTAGAGACAATGCAAAGCATAAAGAAGTTATAATCTTTGATGTAAATGAGGTTGAAATGTTATTACCAATTAATGTTGGTGATTACACAGACTTTTATTCTAGCAAAGAACACGCAACCAATGTTGGTGTTATGTTTAGAGGAAAAGATAATGCTCTTATGCCTAACTGGTTACACGTGCCAGTTGGATATCATGGTCGCTCTTCTTCTGTCGTCGTATCAGGAACACCAATTCATCGTCCATATGGACAGTCATTACCAAAGGATGCTACAACTCCAGTATTTGGACCTTCAAAAAGTTTAGATATGGAACTTGAAACTGCCTTTATTACAACAGACGTTAATAATTTAGGTGAAACAATATCTGTAGATGAAGCTGGTGAATATATTTTTGGAATGGTGTTGTTAAATGATTGGAGCGCCAGAGATATTCAAAAATGGGAATATGTACCACTTGGACCTTTTTTAGGAAAAAACTTTGCTTCAACAATATCACCATGGATTGTAACTATGGATGCTCTAGAACCATTTAGATGTGAGGCTCCGGTTCAAGACCCTGCTCCTCTTCCTTACCTTCAGCAAAAAAGATCAGATAATACATTTGATATAAAATTGGAAGCAACGTTAGAAACTGAAAATGGAGATTTAAACGTTTTAAGTGAATCTAACTTTAAGCATTTATATTGGACTATGCCTCAACAATTAACACATCATACAATTAATGGTTGTAATGTTAGATCTGGTGATTTAATGGGTAGTGGAACAATATCTGGTCCAACAGAAAACAGTTATGGCTCTATGCTAGAATTAACTTGGGCAGGAACTAAACCAATTACCTTAAAGGATGGTTCCACCAGAGTATTCTTTAATGATGGAGATCGTGTGATTTTAAGAGGTTCCTGTAAAAACAGCGAAGTAAGTATTGGATTTGGAAAATGTACAGGTAAAATAGTACCTCCGGGAAAATTAAAATAACAACAAAATTTTTATATCAAATGAAACCCTAAAATAAATATTTTAGGGTTTTTTATTTATTTTTGGCATCGATATTGTAATTAACAACGATATTCTAAATATTAAACAATCCCAAAATGAGAAAACAACTACTTGTACTCTTTATCGCAACCTCATTTTTTAGTTGCAGTAGTGTTAAAAAAACACAAGAAGCAATCAATTATGGAAATTATGATGAAGCAATTGAAATAGCTGTAAAACATCTTAGAAGTAATAAAACAAAAAAAGGGAATCAATCATATGTTTTATTACTTGAAGAAGCCTTTGAAAAAGTTGTCGCTAGAGATCAAAAAAAAATTGCATTTTTAAATAAGGAAAACAATCCTGCAAACCTCGAGAAGTTATATAATATCTATAATACTTTAAATAATAGACAGAATTTTATTAGACCATTACTTCCTCTACCTATTTTGAAAAAAGGTAAGAATGCTTCTTTTAAATTTTCAGACTATTCAAATAACATATTGGATTCAAAAGATAAACTATCGCAATATCTATACTCGAAAGCTAAGAAATCTTTAGCCAACTCTTCAAATAAAGAAGACTATAGAAATGCATTTAATGATTTACGTTATTTAGAAGATATTAATCCAGAATTTAATGACACACATAAATTATTAGAAGAAGCGCATTATAAAGGGACTAACTATGTATTTGTTTATATCCAAAATAAAACAAATATGGTAATTCCAATGCGTTTACAAGAGGATTTAATTAATTTTGATACCTATAGATTAAATAATTTTTGGACTGTTTATCACAACCGAAAGGCACAAGGGCAACATTATGACTATGATTTAGAATTAAATTTAAGAGAAATAAACATCTCTCCTGAGCAAGTAAAAGAAAAAGTTATTATTCAAGAAAAGCAAATAAAAGACGGCTGGAAGTATTTAATTGATAAAGATGGAAATGCTGTAAAAGATAGTTTAGGAAATACAATTAAGGTTGATAAATTTAAAACTATTAAAAGTAAAGTCAATAAATTCACGCAATTTAAATCCGTACAAGTTGTTGGTCAAGTAAAATATTTTGATTTAAAATCAAATCAATTAATTGAAGCCTTTCCAATATCAAGTGAATTTGTATTTGAACATCATTATGCTAATTATTCAGGAAATAAAAATGCAATTGATAAAAAACATTTAAATTTATTAAAGTACAAGTACATTCCTTTCCCTAGTAATGAACAAATGATTTATGACACCGGAGAAGATTTAAAGAAAAAAATTAAATCTATTATCTCACAAAATAATTTTAGATAAGTTTTTATCTATTACTAATAACATAAAATGCCATATTAATAATATTAATATGGCATTTTTTTTATTATCTGATTTATCTAAAATTATTTATTTAATTTTTCTTTCACAGCACTTGCACTAATACTGTAATGTGAGTCTGTATATGCAACTTCTTCATTTATTAAGACTAACACTTGCGGTGATTGATGCTGAATATTTAATCTATTCGCAATTTCATTCGATAATTCTCTATAATTCAATAGGTCTAAAAAATATATATCCAATTCTGACTGCTCAATATTGTACTCCCTTTCAAAGCTTTTTAGTACCATCCTACTAATGCCACATCTTGTACTATGCTTAAATATTAGTGATGGTTTATTAGATGAATTTAAAATTAATTCAGTTAACTGACTTTCTTCTTTTAATACTATCCAATTCATCTTATTTTCTATATTATTGTTAGAGCTTCCTCCAAAAAGACTTTTTAATAACTCCACTTTTTTTATTTTACTTTTAGTCCTAAAAATTGCAATCTCCTTTCATTAAAAGACAAAATGTCCTTAACCTATATAAAAACAAGACAAAATGACTTGTTTTTCAAGCGATTATAGAATGGAATATTCTTTGAAGCAGCAAATATAAACACTATAAAATTAAATGTTATGAACTTTAATAATTTTACAATAAAATCACAAGAGGCCATACAACAAGCACAACAAATTACTCAAAGTTATGGCCATCAACACATAGAAAATTCACATATTTTAAAAGGAATTTTTGAAGTAGATGAAAATGCAATTCCTTTTCTTTTTAAGAAATTAGGATTAAATATAGATTTAACTCAAAGTTTGATAGATAAAACTCTTGAAAGTTATTCTAAAGTAACAGGTGGAAATATTACATTATCAAATAATGCTTCTAAAATGCTAAACAATGCAGCTTCAGAAGCAAAAAAAATGAATGATGAATATGTTTCAATTGAGCATTTGTTATTGGCTATTTTAAAATCAAAAGATACCACTGCTCAAATTTTAAAAGATCAGGGAATTACTGAAAAAAACTTAAAAGCTGCAATTTCAGAATTAAGAAAAGGTAGCAAAGTAACTTCTCAAAGTGCAGAGGAAACATACAATTCCTTAAATAAATATGCCCGTCATTTAAATCAATTAGCTAAGGATGGAAAATTAGATCCTGTAATTGGTAGAGATGAAGAAATTAGAAGAATTCTTCAGATTTTATCACGAAGAACTAAAAACAATCCAATGTTAGTCGGTGAACCTGGTACTGGTAAAACTGCAATTGCTGAAGGGTTAGCACATAGAATAATAAAAGGTGATATTCCTGAAAACTTAAAGGATAAGCAAATTTATTCTTTGGATATGGGAGCTTTAATTGCTGGTGCAAAATATAAAGGTGAATTTGAAGAACGTTTAAAAGCGGTAATTAAAGAAGTTACTACTTCAGATGGTGAAATTGTGTTGTTTATAGATGAAATTCACACATTGGTTGGTGCAGGTGGTGGTCAAGGAGCTATGGACGCTGCTAATATCTTAAAACCAGCTTTAGCAAGAGGTGAATTAAGAGCTATTGGAGCTACAACGCTTGATGAATATCAAAAATATTTCGAAAAAGACAAGGCCTTAGAGCGTAGATTTCAACGTGTAATGGTTGATGAGCCTGATACCGAAAGTGCCATCTCTATTTTAAGAGGAATTAAAGAAAAATATGAAAATCATCATAAAGTTCAAATAAAAGACGCTGCAATTATTGCGGCTGTAGAACTTTCTCAACGCTATATTTCTAATAGATTTCTACCGGATAAAGCTATTGATTTAATGGATGAAGCCGCTGCTAAATTAAGAATGGAAATTAATTCAAAACCAGAAGAATTAGATGTTTTGGATAGAAAAATTATGCAACTTGAAATTGAAATTGAAGCAATTAAACGCGAAAAAGATGAAAAAAAATTGTCATCCTTAAAAAAGGAAGTCGCTAATTTAAAAGAAGAAAGAAATGATATCAACGCAAAATGGGTAAGTGAAAAAGAATTAGTTGAAAACACACAGGCAAGCAAAGAAGCAATTGAGAACTATAAATTGGAAGCTGAACGCGCTGAACGTGAAGGAGATTATGGTAAAGTTGCCGAAATTAGATATGGAAAAATTAAAGATGAGCAAGAAAAATTAGAACTACTTCAAAAAGAATTAGCTAAAAACCAAGATTCTGCACTAATTAAAGAAGAAGTTACGAGAGATGATATTGCTGAAGTTGTTGCTAAATGGACTGGAATTCCAGTAACAAAAATGCTTCAAAGTGAACGTGTGAAATTACTTTCTTTAGAAAATGAATTACACAAGCGTGTTGTTGGACAGGAAGAAGCTATTGTAGCCGTTTCGGATGCCGTAAGACGTTCAAGAGCCGGATTGCAAGACCAAAAAAAACCTATTGGAACCTTCTTGTTTTTAGGAACTACAGGAGTTGGTAAAACTGAACTTGCAAAAGCCTTAGCTGAATACCTATTTGATGATGAAAATTCAATGACTAGAATTGATATGAGTGAATATCAGGAACGTCATTCTGTAAGTAGACTTATTGGAGCTCCTCCTGGTTATGTAGGTTATGATGAAGGTGGACAATTAACTGAAGCGGTTCGAAGAAAACCATATTCGGTTATTTTATTAGATGAAATTGAAAAAGCACATCCCGATACTTTTAATATTCTTTTACAAGTACTTGATGAAGGACGTTTAACCGATAATAAAGGGCGTGTTGCGGATTTCAGAAATACAATAATTATTATGACTTCAAACATGGGAGCCCATATAATTCAAGAGAAATTTGAAAAAATGGACATGTCTAAACGAGATGCCATAACTGAAGCTACAAAAACAGAAGTTATTGGGTTATTAAGACAAACCATAAGACCTGAGTTTTTAAATAGAATTGATGAGATTCTTATGTTTACTCCATTAAACAAAGAAGAAATACACAAAATTGTTAATCTTCAATTGGCAGGATTAATTAAACTATTGAAAGAAAAAAATATCAATATTGATTTTACACCAGAGGTTATTGAAACACTTTCAACAAAAGGATTTGACCCTCAATTTGGTGCAAGACCTGTTAAAAGAGTTATTCAAAAAGAAATACTTAACCTTTTATCTAAGGAACTTTTAGCTGGTAAAATAAAAGCAGATAGTGCAATTTTGTTAGATTCGTTTGATGATAAAATTGTTTTTAGAAATAAATAAAATATTAAACTGAGTTCTAATTAGAACTCAGTTTTTTTATTTGCCTCTATTCTAAGTAGAAATTTAATTATTATTTTAGCGAAGAAATAATTTAAGGTTTTATGAAAAGAATACTATTTGTCCTGGCTATAATTTTAACAACGTTAAACCTTTCGGCACAGGAAAATGAAGTCACCACTTATTATTTTATTCGTCATGCTGAAAAGGTTAGAATTGATAAAACAGATAAAAACCCATTATTAAGTGAAAAAGGTCAATTACGTGCTGAAAATTGGAAAAAAGTGTTTAAAAATGTAAATTTTGACTTTATTTATTCAACAAATTACAATAGAACAATTCAAACGGCTTCTCCTACTTTAAAAAATAAAAATTTAGAAATCGAGTTCTATAATCCAAGAGATTTATACAATGAAGATTTTAAACAAAAAACAAAAGGTAAAACAGTTCTAGTTGTGGGACATAGCAATACCACACCATCATTTGTAAACAAAATAATGGGAAAAGAAAAGTATTCTGATATAGATGATTCAAATAATTCAAACTTATATATTATTACTGTTTCACATTCTGTTAGAACATCTCAATTGCTTTATATACCAATTTAGTAGTTCTTAGTTTTGGACACATTTTGAATAATTAATTTTAGTTATTTTATTTTTAATTTATAGTACATTTGCACTTTATGCAAAAGAAAATTAACATACAGAATAAAAAAGCTCGTTTTGAATACGAGATACTTGATAAATATACTGCAGGGATTCAATTAACAGGAACTGAAATAAAATCTATTCGTGAAAGCAAAGCTCGAATTACTGAGAGTTTTTGTGAATTTAATGAACAAGGCGAACTCTTTGTTATTAATATGTTTATTGAAGAATATTTATATGGGCATTCTTATAATCACAAACCTAAAAGTGAGCGTAAGTTATTGCTAAACAAAGGAGAACTTAAAAAATTATACAAAGAAGTTCAAAATGTCGGTTTAACAATCATTCCTTTAAGATTGTTCTTAACTGATAAAGGCTGGGCTAAATTAGATATTGCACTTTGTAAAGGAAAAAAGAACTATGATAAGCGAGAATCAATAAAAGATAGAGATAACAAAATTGATCTTGCCAGAATAAAGAAGAACTTTTAATATTTATTAATGAAATGGTAGCTTTTTTTAATTTAGTTCGTTGGAAAAATCTACTTCTCATAGTGTATATTCAACTTTTATTAAAATTCGTATTATTCTCTTCATTTAATATTGTTTCAAATTTAAGCTTAATACAATTTATACTATTACTTGTTTCTTTACTATGCATTACGGCAGCGGGGTATATAATTAATGATATTTTCGATTTAAAATCAGACCTCTTAAATAAGCCTGAGAAAGTTATTGTTAGTAAATACTTTTCTAAAGAAAAATCACAACAACTTTATAAATGGATAAATTCAATTGGTATAATTACTGGAATCGGGTTGGCTTTAAATCTAAACAAACCATCAATTTCATTAGTATTTATTGGCCCATCCCTCCTACTTAATTTATACTCCAAAAAACTAAAGTCATTACCTATAATTGGTAACATTGTTGTTTCATTACTAATTTCATTTTGCATACTAATCTTATTTATTTTAGATATAAATACATCTATTAAATCGTACGATCAAAGAATAGTAATAAGCATTATTTTTATGCTTTCATTTTTTGCTTTTTTTATAAATTTGATTCGAGAAATAATTAAAGACATTGAAGATGTAAACGGCGATTACAAACTAAATATGAAAACGTTACCTATTTTAATAGGAAGGAATAGAACCAAGATAATCGTCTTGTTTTTAACCATTTTCCCTATTGGTTTGTTATCTTATATTATTATAAAGTATAGCACCACATATAATGCTGTTACTTTTTATTTATTGTTCTTTTCTTTATTACCAATGCTTTTTACAGTTTTAAAAATAAAATCGGCAAAATCAATAAAAAATTATAAAACAATAAGTACTTACTTAAAAATAATTATGCTATTAGGAATAACTACTCTTTTAGTAATATCAATAAACAACTAAAATGCTTTCAGAAAAATTCAAAAATAAAAATATCATATTAGCATCTGGATCTCCTAGACGACAGGAATTATTTAAAGAGCTAGGCTTAAAATTCAACATAAAAGTAAAATCTATTGAGGAGTCATATGCTTCAAATTTAAAAGAGGAAGAAATAACGAATTATTTGTCGAAATTAAAAGCAAGTGCTTTTAATGGGGAGCTTTCTAAAAATGATATACTTATAACTTCTGATACCATTGTATGGCTTAATAATAAAGCATTAGAAAAACCTAAAAATAAACAACAGGCTATTGATATGTTACAACACCTTTCTGGTACGAATCACAAAGTAATTACATCTGTTTGCATCAAAACAATGGACACTGAGAACGTTTTTTTTGATATAACAACTGTTCACTTTAAGAATTTGAGTTTAAAGGAGATTGAATATTATGTTGATAACTATAAACCTTATGATAAAGCAGGTGCCTATGGAATTCAAGAATGGATCGGTTTTATAGGGGTTACAAGCCTTGAAGGTAGTTATTTTAATGTAATGGGACTTCCAGTTCAAAAATTATATGAAGAATTGTTAAAAATGTAGTTTTGTATCGCTAAATATCCTTATTTTTGAGCGATTTTTAATAAATAATAAAAATGAAAAAATACACATTTACAGAAAAGAAAGATACCAGATCAGGTTTTGGTGCAGGTTTAGCTGAATTAGGAGATACTAATGAGAATGTTGTTGCACTTTGTGCTGATTTAGTAGGCTCATTAAAAATGGATAAATTTATTGAAAATCACCCAGAGCGATTTTTTCAAATCGGTATTGCAGAAGCAAATATGATGGGGATTGCTGCAGGTTTAACAATTGGTGGTAAAATTCCATTTACTGGAACATTTGCTAACTTTTCTACAGCAAGAGTTTATGACCAAGTTCGCCAGGCAATTGCATACTCAGGAAAAAATGTAAAAGTATGTGCTTCACATGCTGGTCTTACCCTAGGTGAAGATGGTGCAACACACCAAACATTAGAAGATATTGGATTGATGAAAATGTTACCAGGAATGGTAGTTATTAATCCTTGTGACTACAACCAAACAAAAGCAGCTACTATTGCAATTGCAGATTATGTAGGCCCTGTTTATTTAAGATTTGGACGTCCTTCTGTTCCTATTTTCATGCCAGAAGATCAAGAATTTGTAATAGGTAAAGCAATTCAATTAACTGAAGGTACTGATGTTACTATTGTTGCAACAGGTCATTTAGTTTGGGAAGCTTTACAGGCTTCAGAAAAATTAGAGGCAATGGGAATTAGTGCAGAAGTAATAAATATTCATACTATTAAACCATTGGATGATGAAGCTATTTTAAAATCAGTTGGAAAAACTGGTTGTATTGTTACTGCTGAAGAACATAATATTTTAGGAGGATTAGGTGAAAGCGTTTCACGTGTTTTAGTTCAAAACAACCCTGTACCTCAAGAATTTGTTGCAGTACAAGATAGTTTTGGAGAATCTGGAACTCCTGCTCAATTAATGGAAAAATATGGTTTAACAGATAAAGCTATTGTTGCAGCTGCTGAAAAAGCTATTTCTAGAAAATAATGGCATTATAATTGCGTTAATAGACTATTATTAAACCCAAAACTATTTTTTATGAATAAAAAGATTCTATTATTTTCGACAGCTTTTTTAATTTCAATATTTTTTGCAGACGCTCAAAATGCGTTTGGGATTAAAGGTGGATTAAGTTACAATTCAAATGGTGATTTAAAAGAATTCACTAATGAAGTAGAACAAATTTACAAGAATGATGGTAAAGGAAAATCTGGATATAACATTGGTATATTTGGTAGATTAAATTTAGGGCCTGTTTATTTACGTCCTGAATTGGTTTATACTAAAACAACCAGTGAATATGAATTAAATACAGGGATAATTGAAGATTACAAAATTTCAAAATTAGATTTACCTGTTTTAGTTGGAACTAGACTTCTTGGTCCAATTCATGTTTTTGCAGGTCCTGCTTTCCAATATTACTTGGACAACGACTTAAAAGGATTAAAGTTCGAAAATATTGAAAATGAATTTACCATTGGTGTAAATATTGGTGCAGCTGTTGAAATTGGAAGAATTGGTATTGATGTACGTTATGAAAGAGGATTGAGTGAAAATGAAGCCAACTGGACTAATGCTGGTAAAACATTCACTTTAGACTCTAGACCAGAACAAATAATGTTTAGCTTGTCTTATAGATTATCTAAGAAAAAAGCATAAAACAAAATATAACATAAATTTAAAAGAGCTTTCCAAAATTGGAAGGCTCTTTTTTTTGCTAAATAATACTCTGTTAAGTACGTAAACCCACTTTTATCAATTTCAAAATTCATTAGAAATGGAGTTAAAAAAATACTCTATCCTATTTTGACATCAAAATTATGATTCTATTTTTTCTATTTTCTTATTTTAGTGACCTTGATATTACGCTACTTTAGGTTTAGATATACTATTAAAAAATCGAATTAATGCGGTTATAGGCCATATAATTATCCTTGCATCATACAATCCAAACTATTAATAGAAAAAGTTAGAGAGAGTTTTACAGCTTTTTCTCTTATCAATTAAAAATAATTATACAATAAAAAAAGCCATTCTTTTAAAAGAATGGCTTTTTTATCATTAAATATTTTATTTTAATTATCCTTATCTAAATAATCAGGAATACCATCTCCGTCTGTATCGTCATTCGTAGGATCTCCATCTTCATTTGCATCTTCATCTATCGTTAATATTCCATCTCCATCATCATCAGCATCAACAAAATTAGGAGAGCCATCTCCATCTGTATCATCATTCGATAAATCACCATCATTATTTAGATCTTCGTTTTCTGACAATATACCATCATTATCATGGTCACTTTTATTTACGGCATTCAATTTAATTTGAAAAATTAATGGATCATTAGGTTGAATTGTACCCTGACCAAAGTTTTGATATCCTAAACCAGATGGTAAAAAGAAAATTCCTTTTCCAGCGTTGTTATATTCAAAGTATTCATCTTCATATATTATTTTTTCCCCTGTTTTCAATTTCTCCATACCATAAGCAAACCCTGAAGCTCCACCTCCATACAAAATTGAAGTTAAATCAAACCAAGTAGCTTTTCTAGAATCAAACACAGTACTATCTAACAGCATTCCTGTATAATCAACAAAAACAGAATCTAATTTGCTCCCTACACTTCCAACGCCTACTTCTTCAACCAAATAATATAATTTATAAAGTATATCATTTTTAGTAATTTCTTGAATTTCTACCTGTTCCATCAAAGGAGTTTCTCCATTTGTAATAGTATCTAATCCTCCATTCTCTTCAACTAAATAATGCGTTTTTAGATACTCTATTAATACTTCATCATCAATTATCGATTGAGCTGCGGCATCAAAGTTAGTTGATGAATCATCATCATCTTTTTTACAAGAAAAAACTGCCAAGGCAATGGCAAGAATAAAAAATAAATTTCTAAATTTCATTTATATAATTTTTAAGTTCGCAAGATACTATTTTCATATCTTTGGCAAAAGCTAAAAGTAAAAATTAACGTTAATATATGAGAATTGATAAATATTTATGGTGTGTACGTTATTATAAGACCAGAAATATAGCAACTGAAGCTTGTAAAAAGGGGCATGTTAAAATTAATGGCGAAAATATAAAACCTTCTAAATCCGTTTTCAATAATGACAAAATAACGGTTCGAAAAAACCAAATTAATTACGAATTAGAAATTTTGGAAATTCCTAAAAATCGTGTTGGAGCTAAATTGGTAGATTTATATAGAAAAGACATTACTCCTGCCGAAGAATTTGAAAAGTTTGAATTATTAAAATATTCAAAAGACTACTACAGAAAAAAAGGAGAAGGAAGACCTACAAAAAAAGATAGACGTGATTTAGATGAATACCAAAATGATGAAGATTAATTTACAAAATAAAAAAGTGCTTGTAGGTGCTAGTACTGAGGGGTTAGGAAAAGCAATTGCCCATCAATTAGCCCTCTGTGGAGCTTCAGTTACACTAATGGCTAGAAATGAAGCTAAGCTAAAAAAAGTGCTTTCTGAATTAAATACAGATTATAACCAAAGGCATCAATATATAGTAACAGATTTTAATAATTTTAAATCATTTCAAAAAATAACATCCAATTATTTCGAAAATAATGAAATAGATATACTTGTTAACAATACGAATGGACCAGAATCCGGTTCTGTTTTTGAAAAGAAAACCGAAGATTATCAACAAGCATTTGATTTATTATTTAAAACTACTAATCATTTAACAAAACTAGCAATTGATAGTATGAAAAAGAAAAAGTATGGAAGAATTATTAATGCAACATCAATAACTATTAAAGAACCAATTTCTTATCTTGTATTATCCAATTCAATAAGATCTGCAGTAATTACATGGGCTAAAACATTGGCTTCTGAAATAGCCCCTTATGGGGTTACTGTAAACAATATCTTAACTGGTAAATTTGACACTAAAAGAATACAAGATTTAAACCAAGTTCAAGCTACTCAAAAAGGTATTTCACCTGAAGAAAATTTAAAATCTATAATAAAAGACATACCTGCTGGTAGATTAGGAAAACCTAATGAATTTGCCTATTTAGTTACATTTCTAGCTTCTGACTATGCATCTTATATTACTGGGTCCAATATTACAATTGATGGAGGCCTAATGAAATCGTTTTAATTTTATGAAAAATAAATTTAATAAAGCATTTTGGAGCAAGAAATACGCTAATAACCTAACGGGATGGGATATTGGGAATATATCAACACCTTTAAAAGAATATTTCGATCAAATTAATGATAAGAATGTGAAAATTCTGATTCCTGGAGCAGGAAATGGTTATGAAGCTGAATATCTATTTAATAATGGTTTTCAGAATATTTCCATAGTTGATATTGCACAACAACCATTAAAGAATATAAAGAAAAGGATTCCTAATTTTTCTTCAGATAAATTAATTCAAGTTGATTTTTTCGAACATAATTCAAAATATGAATTAATTATAGAACAGACTTTTTTTTGCGCGTTATCACCCAATTTAAGAAAAGATTATGTAAAAAAAATGCATGATTTGCTTAAAGAAAACGGCAAAATAGTTGGGCTTCTTTTTAATGAGGAATTAAATACGGATCAGCCGCCTTTTGGAGGCAGTAAAACCGAATATTTAGAATTATTTTCTGAATATTTTAATATTAAAATACTTGATAAATGCTATAATTCAATAAAACCAAGATTTGGTAGTGAATTGTTTTTTATCTTTGAAAAAAAATAGATTTAAATGGGAGACTCTATCATTTTAACTAACGAGCAAATACAAAACAAAACAAGAAGAATTGCTTATCAGATTTACGAAGAAAATTGTAAAGAAAAAGAAATAATTATTGCTGGGATTGTTGGTAATGGTTATACTTTTGCTCAAAAAATATGTTCAATTTTAGCTGAGATTTCTGATTTAAAAGTGAATTTATGTGAAGTTAAAATTGATAAAAAAAATCCTTTGAATGAAGTTTCCTCTAGTCTAAATTCTAAGGATTATAAAAACAAATCATTAATTTTAGTTGATGATGTTTTGAATTCGGGGACTACTTTAATATATGGAATTAAGCACTTTTTAGAGGTTCCTCTTAAAAGATTTAATACGGCAGTACTAGTTAATCGAAATCATAAGAAATATCCTGTGAAGGCTGATTATAAAGGATTATCCTTATCTACATCTATGTTTGAACATATCACTGTAGTATTTGAAGATGATAAGTCCTACGCAATTTTAGAGTAAATCATTTATTTTTTTTGAAATTTCAGCTATAGATATTTCATTAACTGAAACAGTATGATGTGCTTTTTCATAAAATGAAGCTCTTTCAAATAAGTGCTTAGCTATATATTCTTGTAAATTTGCAACACCAATTGCTTTTACCAAAGGTCTTTTCGCTGTTTCTCCTCTTAATCTTTCAAATATAGTATTTACGGATGCTTTTAAATAAAACGATTTTGAGTTTTCTTGTATTAATTTCATATTATTTCCATAGCAAGGTGTTCCTCCTCCCAAAGAAATAATGCTGTTTTCCTTAATATTTAAGATTTCACTTAAATATTCTGCTTCTACCCTTCGGAAGTAAATTTCACCTTTTTTATCAAATATTTCAGAAATTGTTAATCTTTCATTCTCTTCAATAAAATCATCTAAATCAATGAATCTAAAATCATTACTTTTCGCCAATTCCTTCCCAACGGCAGATTTACCACATGCCATATACCCTAATAAAACTATTTTCATAAATGATTTTTTTGTTCTTTTAATTCAGAAAACAAATATCGATTAAAAAAGTATAAAAAAAAACTTGTTTTTTTAAGTTAAGATAGTATATTTGCACTCGCAATTGCGAAAGGGATTATTGACCTGGTAGCTCAGTTG
>Ga0193952_1000446_pt1 | contig 17658 bp, 15 predicted proteins | sample BB_3_MG_FD_140368 | JGI IMG/M metagenome (GOLD analysis project Ga0193952, IMG submission 140368) | Microbial mat bacterial communities from the Broadkill River, Lewes, Delaware, United States - BB_3_MG | ecosystem: Environmental > Aquatic > Freshwater > River > Microbial mats | place: USA... | reverse complement strand
CCGATTAGCCTTTGCTATTCTTACTTTAGCTACATTTATAAGCTGCAATAATTTACAAAAAAAAACGCATTTTGATTTACAGAAAGGTGATTTGATTTTTCAGGATTTAGATTCTGACTCCATAAGTGATGCAATAGAATCAGTAACAGGAGGAAAGGAGCAATTGAATTTCTCGCACATTGGAATAGTGGATTTGAATGAAAAGGGAGAGGTATTTGTTCTGGAAGCAATATCAAAAGGCGTTAGCTATACACCGATTGATTCCTTTTTGAATAGAAATACAGATGCAAACGGCAACCCTAAAGTTGCAGTTGGGAGATTAAGATCGGAGTATTCCAATAAAATACAATCTGCCTTAGACTATGGTAAAAGTTTGATTGGGGCTCCCTACGATAATGTGTATATAATTGGAGATTCAAATTACTATTGTTCCGAATTGATTTATGAAATGTTTGTGAATACATCTGATTCTAGCGAAGTTTTTAAATTAAATCCAATGACTTTCAAAGCTCCTGAATCGGATGAATTTCTTCCATTTTGGATTGACTATTATCAAAAATTAGGTGTTGAAATTCCTGAAGGTAAACCAGGTTTAAATCCGAATGGAATGTTTCAATCGGAGAATATAGATATAGTGCTTCCATATGGAAGGTTTGACAGCTATTTAAGTAATAAGCAAATTGTAGATAGTTTATGGTTTGAATTTGCTTCTGCAATGGAAAATAAGAATCTAGCATATTTAACAAAGAAGTCATTAGATACAATTCAATGTGTTGATTGTAATACTAATTTTAAGACAAAAAATGACTACTATGATGCAAAAATGATTTTTAAGAATCACTTAAAGGAACTGATGCATCTAGATTCCTTAACGAATAAAGATTTTTCATCTTATTCCAATGATAGCATAATTAGAATTGGTTATACAATAAAATGTAAAGAGGCTCCTGAAGGATCATATGGTTTATTTTTTTCTTTTAAAAGAGTTAAAAGAGACTATTTGTTTTCTGGAATGTTTACTGTGCCTTAATCTCTTAAATTAACCAGGTACATTTTTTATTTTCACATCAAAATTATATATGAACTCATTCTTACAACAAATAACTAAAGAGCTTTATTCAAAGTATTCTAATGAACTATCTGATTGTATATTGGTGTTTCCAAATCGTCGAGCGGGATTGTTCTTTTCGAAATATTTAAATGAACTTGTAGAGAAACCTCTTTGGGCTCCGAAAGTTCATACCATTAGCGAGTTTTTTCGATCACTTTCAAAATATCAGATTGAGGATAATCTTGGATTGCTTTTTAGGTTGTATAAGATCTACATTAAGAGAATGAAAGTAAGTGAGAGCTTCGATGAATTCTATCATTGGGGAGAGATGCTTCTGGGCGATTTCGATGATTTGGATAAATACAGAGTAAATGCGGAACATTTGTTTCAAAATTTAGCTGAGGAAAAAGAGATTGATAACCTTTTTGATTATTTGGATGAGGAACAGGTTCAGGCAATTCAATCCTTTTGGAGCACATTTCGACCAGAAAAATATTCCGAACATCAGAAAGAATTCGTTAATCTTTGGGAAAATCTATTTCATATCTATTCTGATTTTAGAAAGGAATTGGAATCGGAGGGATTGGCTTTTGAGGGAATGGCTTCGAGAAGTTTAGTAGATCGATTAGAATCAGGAGAAATTCAAATTGAGGCAAAACGAATCATATTTGTCGGGTTTAATGCACTTAACAGATGTGAAATAGATTTGTTTGCTCAATTAAAAAAGATGGATATTGCTGATTTTTATTGGGATTATGATGAATCTTATCTAAAGAATCCATATCATGAAGCAGGATTATTTTTGAGAGATAATTTAAAGAGATTTCCATCACCAATAACCAATGTGACCTTTAATAGTATTAAAGAAAACAATGCTAAAGTTGAATTTGTATCTCTTTCTTCGGAAGTAGGACAAGCAAAATATGCTCATTCAGTAGTTGAAAAATTTTGCAAAGACTCTGATGTCGCTTTAGAGGAAACTGCAATAGTTTTGGCGGATGAGGAATTGTTATTGCCAGTTTTGCATTCCATTCCTGAAAGCATAGAGAATGTGAATGTAACTATGGGATATCCGGCAAAAAATACGCCGGTAGCTAGTTTGTTACGATTAGTCATTGAACTGCAGAAAAGTGCTAAAAAAGCAGGGCGAGAATATGAGTTCCACCACAAGCAGGTTTTGGCATTGCTGAATCATCAGTATTTGAATTCGGTAAATCCAGATTTGGCTCACAAGCTCACTCAGGAAATTTTAAAAACAAATAAAATTAAGGTTTCGCAAAGTAGTCTTAAAGGAGATGAGGTGTTGGAAGGTCTTTTCACACCTGTGGGTGATGTTGAGAAATTTGCTTTGTACTTGTTGAATTTGTTGCAAAATGTATATCAGCGATTGGAGTCTGAAGATGAGGAAAAATCGCTGGTTGATAAGATAGAGCAGGAGTATATTTATCATTTATTTCTCGCTATTAAGAGATTGAAAGGATTGCTCGATCAGCATGAAATTGATATACAACAGGATACTTTCTTCAAAATTTTGGAGAAAATGATTCAATCCTTAAGCATTCCTTTTGAAGGAGAACCATTGGCAGGTTTGCAGGTAATGGGGATTTTGGAGACACGTTTGCTCGATTTTAAGAAGATTGTGGTACTATCGATGAATGAAGGAAAACTGCCCAAAACAGGAGCTGCCAATTCCTTTGTTCCATATCACTTACGTAAAGGATTTGGGATGCCAACAATCGATCATCAGGATGCGATTTTTGCCTATTATTTTTACAGATTAATTCAGCGTGCCGATGATATTAAGTTATTGTATTCCACACAAAGTGATGGCATAAGAACTGGTGAAATGAGTCGATTTTTGTATCAATTAAAATACGAGTCTGATTTTAAGATTACCGAGAGTAGTCCTGGATACGATATCTCTTTAAAAGAAGGAAAACCAATTTCTGTTGCTAAGAATCAGAGAATTTTAAATCGTCTGAATGAATATTGTGGTGATAGTTTCAGAAGTTTTTCTCCATCGGCTTTAAATACTTATTTGGCTTGCCCTTTAAGCTTCTATTTTAAATATTTGGCTGGATTAAAAGAGCCTGATGCGGTGTTGGAAGAGATCGATCCGCCCACATTCGGGAATCTATTTCATGATACTCTTGAGGAACTGTACAAACCTTATGTCGGTAAGAATTTAGAAAAGGAAGATTTAGAAATATTACGAAAGGATAAAGACAGGATTGAAGAGACCTTAAGAGAATCTTTCCGCAAAAATTACTTTCACATTTCTGAGGAACAAACATTGGAAATATCAGGTAGAAACTTGTTAATATTCGATATTCTGATAAAATACATTGATAGAATTTTGGTTTTGGATCAGCAATTTGCGCCTTTTCAAATTCTGTCTTTGGAGGATACATATAAAATACAGATTCCAATATCGAAAGATAGAAAAGCGAATATTAGTGGACTAATTGACCGTGTAGATAAGGTAAATGATACCATCAGAATTTTGGATTATAAGACGGGTAAAGCTGATTTATTTTTTAGAGATATTGATTCTTTGTTCGAAAAAGAGGGTAAGAATAGAAATAAAGCTGCATTTCAAACCTTTTTGTATTGCTTGTTTTACGAGGATAAAACCAGAGCTGCAGAAGCAATTTCACCTGGAGTGTATAGCTTGAAAGAGTTCTTTGGAGGAAAGTTCAATTGCATCTTATCACAAAAAGAGGGAAGAGGGAAACCTGTACCTGTTGCTGATTACAGAGTCTATAAGCAAGAATTTACAGACTCGTTGAAAGAGCTGATTGAGGAACTTTTTAATCCGAAAGTTCCGTTTTTACAAGTAGAAAATCAGGATGTTTGCAGAACTTGTTTGTACTCGGAAATTTGTCATCGATAAAATTTGATTTAAGACCTTATTCGATAAATGATGAAAAGTAAATTCGCAATTTTCTCAATTGTACTAAGTACAATAAGTATTTGTCTTACAATTAAGGTAAATTACGAGCTCTGGGTAAGGTATATGTCTATAACTTGGGGCAAAACAAGAGCTTTATTTGGACTTACCGAGTTGTTGGAATTTGGATATCAAAACTATTATGCAATTTTTGGTATTGTGTCATTGTTATTACTTGTAATATCAATACGGAGATCAGAAAAAAGAGCATTAATTATTTCCAGTGTAATGCTTGCTATTTTTTCGATTATTGCTGTTTTTTCAGGATTTTGGAAGTTATTTATTTAAGTTGATCTTTAATAATGAAATATTCTATTCTATTTATATTGCTGTTTGTTTTTGTGCTTCCACTTTCTTCTCAAAAAAAATACAGCATTAAATCCCGAAAGGCAATTTCGCTTTACGAATCGGCAGGGGAATCTTATCGAAACAGGGATAATGAGAAAACACTTCAGCTATTGGAACAAGCCATCAAACAGAATCCAAAATTTATAGAGGCTTGGCTTTTTAAGGCTGATGTATTGCACAGCTTAGGGAAAAGTGATTTGGAAATAGAAGCTTATAAAAGAGCAATTGAAATTGATGCAGTTTATTTTCCAAATGTTCATTTTAATCTGGCAAATTCCTATTTGAAAGTTGGAAAATATGAAAAAGCAAAGAAGAAATACAAGGACTTCCTGTCCTTTCCAAAGATCTCGTCGAGGAACAAGAAATTGGCTGTAAGACGATTGGATAATTGTAATTTTGCGATTGAAATGATGAAAAATCCTGTTGAATTTCATCCAATTAATCTTGGAGATGGTGTAAATTCTGAATTTGATGAATATTGGCCAAGCTTAACAGCAGATGAAGAAATTCTTGTTTTTACCCGTTTGAGTCCAATTGAAAACTTAGGGAAAGAAATTAGAGTTAAGAGACAGGAGGATTTTTGGGTTTCGTTTCGAAACGATTCTACCTGGCGACCAGCACAGACTTTATCAACAACAATAAATACAAGTAATAACGAAGGTGCCCAAAGTATTACCGCCGACGGTAGATACATGTATTTTACAGCTTGTGATCGGAAGCAGGGATTGGGGCGCTGTGATATTTACTATTCGATTAAGGAAGGTGAAGAATGGTCGAAACCGATAAACCTGGGAAAGCCAGTTAATTCTGCTGCTTGGGATGCTCAACCAAGTATTTCTGCTGATGGACGCATTTTATATTTTGTGAGCAACCGAAAAACAGGAAAAGGTAAAATGGATATTTATCAGTCTACACTCTTGGAAATATTGTCAAATGGTCGACAGAGATGGTCTCAACCTATTAATTTACCTGTAAATACCAGAGATAATGAAATGTCGCCATTTATTCACGCTAGCAATGAATATTTGATCTTTGCATCGGATGGAATGAAGGGAATGGGTGGATTTGATTTGTATAAGAGTACTTCTGATAAGGGAAAGATGTGGACTAAACCTGTGAATTTGGGTTATCCTATCAATACATTTGGTGATGAGCTGGGATTGGTGATCAATGCAAAAAGTGATAAAGCCTATTTTTCTTCGGATAGATTGGAAGGTAAAGGAAAAGATATTTTTATATTTGATTTACCATTAGAGCATCAACCTCCTGCAGTTTCGTGGCTAAAAGGAAAAGTGTTCGATGCGGTATCGAAAAAGAAATTATTTGCTTCCTTACAATTGATTGATTTGGCAACAAAGGATACCATTGCTCAAATCAATTCGGATAGAATAAATGGAAATTATCTGGTTTGTTTGCCTGCAGGCAGAGAATATTTGTTTTCCGCAGAAAGTGAAGGATATTTGTTTTATTCCGATCATTTTTCTCTATTCGATGAAAAAGAGAAATCTAGTCCGCAGGAGTTGGATATTCCTTTACACAAATTGAATGTTGGAAATGAAGTTGTACTTCGAAATGTGTTTTTCAATTTGGACTCATGGAAAATTCTGCCAAAATCGGAATTAGAATTGAATCGTTTGGTTGAGCTGTTGAAAAATCAAAGTAATTTGAAAATAGAAATTGGTGGACACACAGATAATACTGGTAGTGAAGAACACAATTTAAATTTGTCTAAGAATCGTGCAAAATCGGTTTGTGATTATCTAATTATGAAAGGAATCTCGAAAGACAGGTTGACTTACAAAGGATATGCTTCGTATAAACCAATTGATACAAATGCCAATGAAATTGGCAGGTCCAGAAATAGAAGAACAGAATTTAAAATTGTAAAATAGCTTAATACTATATAAATGATTTATCTTGATTATAATGCAACAACACCTGTAGCTCCTGAGGTTGCAGAGGCAATGAAACCTTACTTAAGCGAGTTTTTTGGGAATCCGTCAAGTTCACATTGGTTTGGACAGAAAACAAAAAGTGCCGTTGAGACCTCTCGAAGTAAACTTGCCAAATTGTTAAATTGTGATTCTAGCGAAATTGTATTTACAAGCGGCGGTAGCGAATCTAATAATTATGCCTTAAAAGGATATGCATTTGCTAATCGCGATAAGGGAAATCACATCATAACTACCCAAATTGAGCACCCAGCTATTATTGAAGTTTGTAAGTTTGTAGAATCTCAGGGGTTTGAGATCACGTACTTACCTGTTGATGAAACTGGGCGAGTGAGAATTGAAGATGTGAGGAATGCTATTCGATCAGAAACCATATTGATATCGGTAATGTATGCCAATAACGAAGTTGGAACTCTGCAACCAATAGCTGAAATATCCTCAATAGCTAAAGAAAAAGGAATTGTATTGCACTCGGATTGTGCACAAGCAGTTGGGAAAGTACCCGTTGATGTTAAAGCTTTAGGAGTTGATTTGTTAACAGTTGCAGGGCATAAGTTTTATGGACCTAAGGGAATTGGTGTTTTGTATATCCGGGAAGGAATTCAATTGCAAAAACTAATTCATGGTGCCGATCATGAATCAAACAGAAGAGCAGGAACTGAAAATATTCTGGAAATTGCCGGATTAGGGAGTGCTGCAGAATTGGCTATGCAAGAGCCTGACAAGAGAATTAAAAAAGAGAGAGAATTGATTCAACAACTAAAATCGGGCATAGAACATTTAGGAGATCTTCGTTTTAATGGAAATAAGGAGTTTTGCTTGCCAAATACATTAAGTGTCTCATTTAAAAATTTGAGTGCTGGAGATATATTGGCAAAAATGAAAAATATTGCCGCATCAGCAGGAGCAGCATGTCATACCGATTCGGTAAAAGTTTCAGCTACTTTAGCAGCAATGAAAATACCTGTTGAATATGCAATGGGAACCTTGAGATTGTCAGTTGGAAAATATACGACAACCGACGAAATAGATGCCGCAATAAACGAGATTATCACGGCAGTTAATTTATTAAGGACTAAAGAATCCAATTGTAAGTGCAATAATTAGTAAATAAATGCAAGAGCTTCGTTGAGAATTTCACTGCTTTTATCTATTGTATTTTGTTTTACAATTGCATTTAACCAGCGCTCTTTACCTGATTTTTTGTACAACTTCTTTTTTGAATACCAATCCGAAGGATATGTGATAATTGATGGTGTACCCTGTTTGCCGTATTTTGGGTAAGATTCGTAATAAATGTCTTTAATTTCGATTAGGGTTTTACCTTTTTTGTTTTGGATATGTAAAGAGTAAAACATTTTGGTTTTAAACACTGATTCTGCTTTACTGAGGTTGATAACAGTTTGTCCTTTTATTAAAATCTCGTTACTTGTATGATTAATAAAATCAAGATTTATCTGATTGTTGGAAGCTAGCCAATCATTGATTCTGTTGAATTGCACCAGGTCTTGTGGAAGGGAGATAGAAGCGCTAATATTGGCTTGAGGATCTATGCTGATATGGATATTCTCTTTAATTTGACTGGAAAGAATCATACTGAAAACCAGTAGGTAGAATAAAAGAATTGACTTTTTCATAAGCAGATATTTAATATTGGGTGATGATTCAAAGTAAGAAATTATTCATTAAAATCAAAATTGAAACGTGGTGATACTCCCGAATAAGTAGTGATTTGGGAGGTGTTATTAGAATTGTTTTAAAAGTCAATTGTAATATTATATTCAATTAAATAAACTTGGCAAACTTGACACTTGTTTATCTATTTTTCTTGGAATACATTTACTATTGAAGTCGGATGATAAGACCGATTAAAAATGATGTTTAGTTCGCATATTCAGCTTGATTCGATCCAATGTCAAGTTTTAAATATGGTTTTAGTTGTAAGTAATTGAGAAGGGGCACTGCCCCTTTTTCTTTTGCATTCTATTTTTGCCAGCAAAATTAAATTTCTTTCCTATAATAATTTATCAATCCAATAATTTTAATGATGAATCATTCTCTTTATTAAAAGGGTATTTATAATTTTGTTATACCGCGGTATTATTAGGTTTAAGAGAATTTTTCATGATTGATATATATACTCCGAAAAGGATTCTGTTTTTTATTTTAGCTGTTGTTCTTGTTGTAAATGCAAGTGCTCAAAATTACGTTCAAGATCAGTATCAGTTTGTTGATCAGTTGAACAAATCAAATGTTTGGGCTGACTCTGTATTTTCGGCAATGAGCGAAGATGAGCGAATATCACAACTGTTTATGATTGCGGCTTATTCCAACAATAATAAAAAGGATTCAGAGCGAGTAGCAAACCTCGTCAACAAGTACCAAATAGGAGGAATCATATTTTTTAGTGGAGAGCCTAGAAGGCAGGCAGAATTGAGCAATTGGTATCAAAGTTTGTCGAAAACTCCAATGTGGATTGGTATGGATGCTGAAAATGGTTTGGGCATGCGATTGAAACAAACCATTAGTTATCCGCGTCAGCTGATGCTTGGTGCAGTTCAGGATAATGATCTGATTTATCAATTAGGCGAACAGATTGGTGCTGAATGCATGCGTTTGGGAGTTCATGTTAATTTTTCTCCAGTTATGGATGTAAATAACAATCCGGCCAATCCTGTAATTAGCAGTCGATCTTTTGGTGAAGATAGATACAATGTTACCAATAAATCATATGCTTTTGCAATGGGAATGCAACATGCAGGTATAATTCCAGTAGGAAAGCATTTTCCTGGTCATGGGGATACGGATACCGATTCTCATTACGATTTGCCAATAGTGAATCATTCCAGATTGCGTTTAGATTCGATAGAGTTGTATCCATTTAAAAAAATAATTGAACAGGGAATTGGTGGGATTATGGTATCTCATTTAAATGTGCCTGCCTTGGATAGGGAGCAGCATGTAGCAACTTTATCGAAACCAATTGTTACAGGTGTTCTTAAAGAGGAGTTTGGTTTTAATGGATTGGTATTTACTGATGCATTAAACATGAAAGGCATTCGGAAATTTTATGCGAAAGGAGTGGTTGATGCTAAAGCCTTAATTGCAGGGAATGACGTTTTGTTATTTACCGAAGATGTTGCAATTGCTTTGGATGAGATTAAATTGGCAATAGGTAGAGGTGAATTGTCATGGGACGAAATCAATCAAAAATGTAAGAAAATATTAAAAGCTAAATATTGGCTTGGTTTGAATCAGTATAAGCCAGTTGATATGAATAGACTTTGGTCAGGTTTAAATACGCAAGAGGGTTTTATTTTATGTAGAAAACTGACAGAGGAAGCCATAACAATAGTTAATAATGAAAATAAACTACTTCCATTAAAACGTTTGGATACTCTTAAAATAGCTGCTGTTGCTATGGGAGCATCTATTCGTAACAGATTTCAGGAATATTTAGGGCGCTATACGGATATGGATTTTTATCAGATTGATAAGAGTGCTTCTAAGGAAGAATATCAAAAGCTTCAGAAGAAATTGGACAAGTACAATTTGATTATCGTGAGCAAGCATGATAGCGATATGAGAGCTACACGTAAATTTGGAGTTACTAGTCAGACTGTAGATTTTTTATCCAATATCTCGAAAGAAAAAAAAGTAATTTTTGATTTGTTTGCCAACCCTTATGCTTTGGATTTGTATAAAGATCTGGATAATTTGGAGGGAATTGTAATTTCCTATCAGGACTCGAGAGAGGCACAAATGGCTTCGGCGCAAATTATTTTTGGAGGATTAGCTGCCAAAGGAAAACTGCCTGTAAGTATAAACGAGAAGTTTCCTGTAGGAACAGGATATCCGAGTACACGAAATCGTTTGGGATATGCATTGCCAGAACAAGTTGGCTTGAGTACTTTGAAATTGAATGTGATTGATTCCATAGTGAAAGATGCGATTAAAAAGAAAGCTACACCAGGAGCTCAGGTTTTGGTATCATCTAAAGGAAAAATCGTTTTTAATAAATCATACGGACACCATACTTATGCCAAAAAGATTGAGGTAAGAAACCCGGATATTTATGATTTGGCTTCACTCACCAAAATAACAGCTACTCTACCTAGTTTGATGCAATTGAGTGATGAAGGATGGATTGATATCGATAAAAATTTAGGCGAGTATTTTACCAAGGCGAAGAATACGAATAAGGATACCCTGATATTAAGGAAAATTTTAGCTCATGAAGCTCGTCTGTTAAGTTGGAAACCTTTCCATTGGGAAACTGTAGATTCTTCAAGTTTTGACGGTCAGCTTTTTAGGAGAAGATACTCCCGACGTTACAGTATGAAAGTGGCAAATGGTCTCTATATTGATAGAAATTACAAATTTAAGAAAGGCATATTTTCCAATGTAAAATCTGAGGAATTTTCGGTTGAGATTGCAAAGAAGTACTTCATTCATAAGAACTATAAGGATACCATTATTCAACACATATTGGATTCGGATTTTCGTGAAGAGAATGGGTATAAATATAGTGATTTAGGCTTTATCATGATGGGAGAAATGATAAAGGAAACTTCTAATGAGAGTTTGGATCAGTTTACAAGTAGGCATTTTTACAGAATGTTGGGTGCAGGAAGTTTGGGATATCATCCTAAGAAAAGATTTAGCTTGGAGAGAATTGTGCCAACACAAAATGATAAGTTTTTTAGGAAACAATGGGTGAAAGGATACGTTCACGATCCTACATCGGCAATGTTGGGTGGAGTATCTGGTCATGCAGGATTATTTGGTAATGCGGGCGATCTTGCGAAATTAATTCAAATGTATTTGCAGAATGGAAGTTATGGTGGAGAAACGTATATAAGTGAGGAAACCATAAAGAAATTTACTTCTCGTGCATTTCCTGATGGAGAAAACCGAAGAGGAATTGGTTTTGATAAACCATTTTTAGATCCTGAAGAAGAAGGAGGACCCACCTGCAAGGAAGCATCTCCATCGAGTTATGGGCATACTGGTTTTACCGGAACTATGGTTTGGGTAGATCCAAAGTATGATTTGGTTTACATCTTTTTATCGAATAGAATTTGCCCCGATGAGTCGAATACCAAATTGATGAAAATGGATGTTCGAACTAAAATTCAAGAGTGCATTTACAAGTCAATATTGCCCCAGCCAACAAAATCTTTAGATTTTACCGATTTGAGTGTATCACCATTTAGTGAAAGGATTTTTAATTAAAGAAACATTCAAGTAACGAGAATCCTGGCTAACTTCTTTGTCAATCCAGTTGGGTAGATTGATTTCTTCATTTTCATTAGAGAGTTCCACTTCAGCCACAATTAGTCCTCTGTTTGCTCCATCGAAAACATCAATTTCCCAGGTAAGATTGTCTTGGGGAATCAGGTAACGTGATTTTTCAATTTTAGCATCGCACATTTGGAGTAATTCTTTAGCATCATACAAAGGAATTTCATACTCGAATTCGGCTCGTTTTAAAATATCATTTCCACTTTTAATGGTAAGGAATGCTTGGGTGTCTGCAATTCGAATACGAAGGCTTTTGTTAGGATCGCTCCACAAATATCCCTGAACTAACTTTTTACCCTGTTCCGGTAAGTTCAACTTCTCTTTTTTTACCAGATATTTTCGTTCTATTTCTACTCCCATTATTTGTGAAATTTATTTCCTATAATCTTTAATCCATCAAGTGTTAGCATCGGTTCGTGATGATCAAATTTATCGATAATTGAGCTCATGACTTGTGATAAACCACCTGTTGCGATAATTGTTGTTTTACCATCCAATTCTTTACAAATCTCTTCTAAAAGATATTGCACCAATCCTTTGTAACCCATTACAATTCCAGCTTGTAAGGCATGAGTTGTGTTTTTACCGATGCATGAAGGAGGAACAGCAATGTCAACATTAGGCAGTTTGGCAGTTTTTTGAGAGAGAGAAGACATAGCTGTTTTTAATCCAGGAGCAATGCTTACACCTAAGAGATTGCCATCAGCTTTTATGGCAGTAAAAGTGAGTGCTGTACCAAAATCAACAACAATACAGTTGCCCTGGTATTTGCTGTAAGCCGCAACTGCATTGGCGACCAAATCGGTTCCAATTTCGTATGGATTTTGAATGCCTATATCGAGATGAGGATACATTTCCGGACCTAAAATTAAAGCTTCCTGACCAAATAGCTTTTTAATCATTTCTTGTATTGGTGATATCAGCGAAGGAACCACACTGCTTACAACAATTCGGTCTATTTGATTCAAGTCTACATTTCTGCTTGAAAGGAGTGTTCTGTAAATAACTTCGTATTCATCGGCAGTTTTATTGGCAACAGTGTGAATTCTGAACTGTTCGGTCCAATGGTTGTTTTCTGATAATCCGCAAACAACATTCGAGTTTCCTATATCAATGGCTAATAACATACAATTATGAATGATTTATTCGATCTAATTTACTCTATTCTTTTCTTTATTATGGATCAAATAAGAGATAATGTTCTCACTGGCTTCACAAGCCATTTCAATCCTTGTTTCTATTGTAGCTGTTCCAATATGAGGAACCAGAACAGCATTATTCATTTTTAACAATTCAGGATGAATTTTTGGTTCATTTTCGAAAACATCCAAAGCTGCTCCTGCAATTGTATTTGATTTGAGTGCATCAACCAGAGCTTGTTCGTCAACAACAGGTCCTCTTGCGGTATTGATTAGAAAAGCCGAGTTTTTCATAAGCTTTAATTCTTTTACACCAATAAGATGATGGGTTTGTTCTGTAAATGGACAATTTAAGGAAACAAGATCAGATTTAGATAGTAACTCCTCAAAACCTGCATATTTATATTTGGATTCAAGTTTGGGTTTACGGTTGTGATAAAGGATTTTCATGCCAAAAACTTCAGCTTTTTGGGCGATAGATTTACCAATTTTGCCCATTCCCACAATTCCCAGAGTTTTCCCTTTTAAGGTATTGCCTAAATTTTTCATCACACCCCATTCAAAATCAGGATTGCTTATTAAAGCATGATGACACTCGGCAACTCTTCTACCTAATGAAAGCATTAATGCTAAACACAATTCGGCAGTTGGTTCACATACCGCATCAGGTGTATTACAAACTAAAATATTCTGCTGATTTGCAGTTGCGATATCTATATTGTTGAAGCCTACACCGTAATTGCTAATCATCTTAAGATTTTTCCCAGCTGATATTAATTTTTTAGGTACTTCGCGATTAAAAATTGACAAAAGAGCTACACAGTCAGGAACAAGAGCAATTAATTCATCATTTGTAAAAAATTCCTTCACGGGATAAATCAATTCGAAATGCTTATTTAATTCAACAAGTCCTTCTTTAGGAACAGAATAGCTAACTAGTATTTTCTCTTTCATCGCTTGGTTTTTCTAAGGTTTTTCGATGTTGAAATTTAAGAAATCATTATTAATAAGCTGTATTTGATTTTATAAAATCTGAAAAATTTGGTACAATTTTGAAAATTGAAGTTTTGAGCTTTCTTTGTAGATTTGTCACAAATTCACAACTAACATTGCACTAAATGATTTTATTGGACAAACCATATGTTTCAAATTTCTTAAAAGAAACCATTGTAAAGTACGATTTTCCTGCTTTGGATACCGGAAATATTACGGAAAAAGGAGAGCTATCACTAATTCAGCCCGAAGAGGTGATCGAGAATTTTCGTAATGATCCAAACAGTCGTTTGTATACCAATTCAGAGAATTCAATAAATTGGGTGGTGAACCATTTGGGATTTACCAAACTCCCTGAGTACATCAATGTTTTTAAGAATAAAGTTGAATTCAGAAAGCTGATCCAGCAAATCTATCCTAACTTCTTTTTTCGTGAGGTAAGTTTAAGCGAGATTGATGAGATCAAGCTGGAAGAATTGCCAATGCCTTTTATCATTAAGCCTGCGGTTGGCTTTTTAAGTTTGGGTGTTCATAAGGTTTTAAGTCACAACGATTGGGATAGAGTAAAACAATTGATCCGTGATGAATTTACCGAAGCAAAATGTTTGTTTCCTATTGAAGTGGTTAATGCATCGAGCTTTTTGATTGAGGAAATAATTGAAGGAGAGGAGTTCGCTTTCGATGCTTATTTCGATGAGGTCGGAGAGGCAACTATTTTGGGAATTTCAAAGCACCTTTTTTCTTCGGAAACCGATGTAAGTGATCGTGTTTACTATACTTCGAAGGACACCATTAAAACCTACTTACCACAGTTTTTAGATTTTGTTAAAGAATTAGGTGATAGAGCTAATTTGAGAAATTTTCCAGTGCATGTTGAGGTACGTGTTGATAAAAATGGAGTACTGATTCCTATTGAGGTGAACCCAATGCGTTTTGGGGGTTGGTGTACCACAGCTGATCTTACTCATTATGCAACTAAACTGAACCCTTACCACTGTTTTTTGAATAATATCAAACCTGATTGGAACAAGATATTGGAGGAAATGGACGATGATTTCTACTCATTGGTAATATTAGACAATTCAACAGGTGTTCCATCCAAGGAAATTGCAAAATTTGATTACGATGCACTTTTGAATAAATTTGTAAAGCCTTTGGAATTAAGAAAGGTAGATTATAAAATGTACTCTATTTTTGGGATGCTTTATACTCAAACACCAAAAGATCAATTTGCTGAAATTGAGGAGATTTTGACTTCTGATTTAAGGGGATTTGTTGAGAAAAACTAATACCAGTAATGGATAAAAATATTATCATTCGTAAAGCCAAACTTGAAGATGCATGCAATATTGCCATGTTGAAAATTCAGGTTTGGCTTCACACATATGCTACCGATGGCATCGAGCCCGAATATGCCGAATATCTCAATACCGAAATTACCAAAGAGAAAACAGAGACTATAATTATAAATTCTAAAAAGCAATTGTTTTTAGCTGAGAAGGAGGGAAGGATTATTGCCTGCTATCAGTTGGATTTTGATACCTCTTGCCCAGTAAATAAAATAAAAGAACCCGAATTGTCGGTACTCTATTTGTCTCAGCATTTTCATGGTAGGGGAATTGGAAGAGAACTTTTATTGCATGCAGAAAAAGAAATAAAAAAATCTGGATATTCTGGTATTTGGTTAACAGCTTATCACGAGAACAGACAGGCAATTGACTTTTACTATCGCCAAAATTATCTAATGAAAGGGAAATGCTTCTTCGAAATGGGCGATAGTAAGTATGAGAATTGGGTATTTTGGAAAGTATTGTAAATTAGAATAAGAAACAAAGGAAGTATTATATGCAGTTGTATACCAAATCGACCAAGCGACCGTTTACTTGAATAATGTTATGAGTTTTTCAAATCATTATGAAAATGGGAGCCTGATTTTTTTTAAGATGTTTTAATTGCATTTTAAGAGTGTTAAGGTATTGTTTAAAATCATTATTTCTTACTTCATTCTTATCATGCAATAAAAACAAAGGAATTTCGCTTAAGTGCTCATAGTGTTCAGGAAATTGATTTTTGATATCCATTGTAACAATAAGAATTTCATTAATCAATTTATTTAAGTTTCTGTTTTCTTGAGCATGTCGTTTTGGTAATAACTTGTTATTATTCATAACTAAATCATTTAATATTTCGTAGACTTAAAGCCTTATTAATCTGCAAAATAAGGACAGATTTTTAAATCTGTCCTTTGGATTATTTCCAAATAGTATATATTAATTCATGTTAATTAATACGCTGTTATTTGGTTGTCAAGGAAGATTAAACTAGACTCGGTTGAACTTTTTTGATGATGTTAATCACCTCATTTCGTTTCTTGTTCAATCTACTTTCTACCCTGTTGAGCAATTCATTTTCCTTACCTGCTTCAAACTTTAGGTCTGCATCGGTAAGTTGTGAATACTTTTCTTTCAGTCTTTTTGACTGGTTTGTCCAATTTCCTGTAATCTTAAAAGCATCATTGCTTTTGTTTCGATTTGTATCCATTTTTATTATTCATATTGTAATTGAATTATTACATTACAAATATGGTAATCAATAGAATAGATATTGTTACACTTTGATTTAAAATCTTTACATATATCACAGGTTTTCTAAGTTTTTTTTACGTTTTTGTTTTAATTCCTTGTAAAAGGAAGGGGATAGTCCTGTGATTTTTTTGAACTGATTTGATAGGTGCGCAACACTACTGTAATTCAGTTTATAGGAAATCTCTGTGAGATTAAGCTCGTCGTATAAAAGAAGTTCCTTAACCTTTTCAATTTTATTGATAATTATGAATTGTTGAATGGTTATACCTTTAACTTCTGAAAAAGTATTGGCAAGGTAAGTATAATTATAGCCTAATTTTTCGCTAATATAATCGGAGTAATTTTCTTTAGGTACTTCATCGGAATAATGAATCACTTCGGTAATTGCATTTTTTATTTTTTCAATCAGAATGGCTTTTTTATCGTCCATTAGTTCCAAACCTGACTTTTGCAAATTTTCTTTAAGCCATTTTCGTTGATTTTCGTTAATATCTTCTAGAATTTCAATCATTCCTAAGTCTACAATAATATAATGCAATCCAAGCTTTTCCAACTCTTCTTTTACGATCATTTTGCACCGTAGACTAACCATATATTTGATGTACAATTTCATAATTCCGCAAATTTGTGTTATCGAGAAAGACTGTTCATCAGCATAGTTCCATCGCTAGCTTTGTGCAGATTACTTACTGCTCTAATAGGCTATTTTTCCTATATTGCGTGCTTGATATCAAAATGTAGGAACTCTTGTTAGTATGACCATTAATCATTTCGGGAATGGTTTCATAGGTAATTTAAAAACTCCATATTATTAGTTTACAAATTACAAAAAAAAACATCAATTTCTTATAAAACTACTATTGGTAATTATCTTAATTTTACGGCGTAATTTAATAATATTGTATTAAAGGCATAAGTTGCTTGGCATCAAAGAAATGCTAAGTAGCTTTAAAAAATGAATATTTTAATGCGAGAGCTGCTCTACTTTTATATAATTGCATGCAAAGGAAATAAGCTTACTACAATTAAAAATACTACCATTGCCCATAAAGCTTCCTTGCTGATTTTGGTGTATTTTACTTTTTTTATGTGATTATGCAAGGCTTTCCAATTGTATACGATGTGGAGTATCATTAAGATTGCAAATAAAAATCCGGCAGTATTGTGTACTGCCATCCAATACTCCCGAGTACTTGTTAGTGCTTCCAGTTGTAAGTTATGGTTCATTACTCCAGAAAAGGGCAAAGTAATGCCTGATAAAAACATTCCAATAGAACTAAATGCTCTTCTATTAAATTCTTGCTTCATTGTAATAATCTTTAATTAATTAATTAAT
>Ga0193952_1000445_pt1 | contig 17660 bp, 15 predicted proteins | sample BB_3_MG_FD_140368 | JGI IMG/M metagenome (GOLD analysis project Ga0193952, IMG submission 140368) | Microbial mat bacterial communities from the Broadkill River, Lewes, Delaware, United States - BB_3_MG | ecosystem: Environmental > Aquatic > Freshwater > River > Microbial mats | place: USA... | reverse complement strand
AGTATTAGTGATTTAGCAGAACATATAAAATACAAAAGAACAAGTGAAGGCTTATCTTTAGAAGAAGCTGCCTCTTTATGTAATATAAGTGCTATTACTCTCTCAAAGCTTGAAAAAGGTTTTGAAGGTGTTAGATTCTCAACTGTTTTGACTGTCTCAAAAATGTTTGGTTTAAAACTGGAAATCAAATAACCATGAATACTTTAAATATATATTTTGATAATCAACTTGTAGCATATATATCTTATGAAAGTAATAGTGATATTTTTACATTAGAGTATGATAAACAATGGCAAAATGACGGTTTTGAGTTATCTCCTTGTATAAAGTTTGATAGTAAAGTTTTATCCAAAACTATTAAAAACTTTTTGGAAAATCTTTTACCTGAAGGCTCAGGAAAAGAACTCTTAAGTATAAAATACCACATATCAAAAAACAATACCTTTGGATTAGTTGGGTTAATAGGAAAAGAAACAACAGGTGCATTAAGCTTCTCAAATGAACAAATCCAAACAAGCTTTAGAAGTGTAAGTACTAAAGAACTAGCACAGAGAATAAGAGAAAGAAAAGAAGTTCCAATATCTATATGGGATGAAAAAATCAGATTAAGTATAGCAGGTGTCCAAGATAAACTACCTATATGTTTTATAGATGAAAAGTTTGGGTTTGGAGAAGGCGACTTATCTTCTACGCATATACTAAAGTTTGAGAAAAATGATGAAAATCTTGTATTAAATGAATATTTATCATTAATTTTAGCTTCACTAGCTGGACTTGAGGTAGCAGATGCACAAATCATAAGTATTGAAGATCAAGAAGTTCTTTTGGTAAAAAGATTTGATAGAGAGATTAAAAGCTCAAAGAATGTAAAAAGAAAACATATAGTAGATGCTTGTCAAATGCTTGATTTATCTGTAGTAGAAAAATATGAAAGAGTTTTTGGCTCAAGCTCATCTGTAAAAAACTATAGAGAAGGAGCATCTTTTAAAAAACTATTTTCTTTAATCAATCTATGTGATTCTCCTATACTTGTCAAAAAAAATATAATCACTTGGATTTGTGTCAATCTATGTTTGGGAAATAGTGATGCTCATGGTAAAAATATTTCTTTTATGATTAATAAAAATAAAATAAGCCTAGCTCCTTTTTATGATATTGTAAATATTTCTGTATATAAAGACTTATATGAAACAGATTTTGCAATGTCTTTTAATGATGCTTTTTCTTATGAAGAACTAAGCTCTTATGAACTAATAGAATTTTGTTCAAACTTAGATATTCAAGTAAAAGGTTTTGCAAAAGAGTTTAAAAAAGTTGCTAATAAAATATTGCTAAACCTAAATAAGAAAAATCTTTTTTCTTTTAACTCAAAAAAACAAGAAGAGTTTTTTGATAAGTATAAAAGTGATGTAGAAGAAAGAATCGAAAAACTACTTCTTTTAATAGATGAAACTCTTAAATATAAATAATTGTTTATAATATGAACTTAAAGAAGAAATAGTTAAATACTGAATCAAGACTATTTATGTGACAATACAAAATTAAAAAATATATCAGTAAAGATAAATACCAAGGAAATATTAAAATGGAAACAACTTATTCAAAAAAAAATCATCTAGAAATCAACACTAGTGTTTTATTTAAATCTTCTGAATTTAAAGAAAGTGCAATGAAGGAATCTGCAGAAAAATTCAAACTTATATCACAAACAACAAGATATATGCCCCAGATAGTTCACAAAGGAGATTTTACTAATATAGTTTCTTATTTTGACAAAATGAAAGAAATATATTTTTCTAAGAGTTCTATTGAAAATATATTTAAGGAGTGGGAAGAACACCCTGAAAATCAGGTTTCTTTTTTAACTCCTCTTTATCATATGGGTTATTTTTTAGTTTTAGCAGAGATTTCAAATAACAAAGATTTAAAAAATAAACTTAAAAACAGAACTTCAAGTTTTTTAAGGACTTATTATAAACTAGAAGAATATATAGCTATTACTCCTAATAGAGTTGTTGTAAATATAAAATCTTTATCTTTTCCAGAGCTAATAGCAGAATGGATGTCTTTTGTTAATTCATTTTTGACTGATTTCTCTGTTTATTTAATCAAATCTAATCAAAAAGTGACTAATGAAAATAAAGATGAAGTAGTGTTAAACTTTGACAATTTAATGAAAGATATTAAACCAAAATCTCTTAATATTAATGAAGAGGTTTTGACTTACTTAAAGTAGAGGAGACTCTAAAGTATAAGTAAGTACTGCTGATATATGGGAGGGTTTTAGTTCAGAACTCTCTCATCCCATAACTCAAATGCCCTATCTTGAATAAACTATACATCATCTTCTTTACTTACGTATAATAATAAAAAATTTGATAAATAGTATATAGATAATTACCATTAGTATATTTTAATAATATATATAAGTATTAATAGGATAATATCTTCATAGAATAAATAGTTACACACATAAGGAAATATTAAATATGGAAATAACTAGAAGCAAAGAATTTAAATCAAATAAAGCTTGGGATTCAAAATTCATTTCAAATATGAATGGTATTACTACTAAACTACATTGGACTGATAAACCATATAAATGGCATATTAATGATGGAGAAGAGATTTTCGTTGTTTTAGATGGACAAGTAAAAATGTTTTACAAAGAAAATAATGAAGAAAAATCATCAATATTAAATATTGGAGATATTTTTTATGCTTCAGTTGGAACGGAACATTATGCTCATCCAATAGGAGAAGCAAGAATATTAGTAATTGAAAAAGATGGTAGTGTATAACAACGCATAGGAAAAGAACAAGTTAGTAGATCGAAAGATCATGCTTTTCAATCTCGAATAAATAAAACATATTAGGAATTTAAAATGTTAGAATTAAGACCAAATTGTGAGTGCTGTAATAAGGACTTACCACCAGAATCAACAGAAGCACATATCTGCACTTTTGAATGTACATTTTGTACAAATTGTGTAGAAAATATTTTTAATAACCAATGTCCTAATTGTGGCGGCAATTTTGTTAACCGTCCAATAAGACCTGTACTTGCATTAAAAGATAATCCAGCATCAACTAATCGAGTACTAAAAGAACATGGTTGTACATCAAATATATAGGGAGTTTCGCAAAATTACGGGATATAAACTTTAAAATTTTGTCGTAATTTTTTTACGGATGTTTTAGTTTAAATATGATAAAATTAGAAAAAATAAAATAAAGAGTCTATATGTTATCACAAATCGAGATATCTAACTTTAAAAGTTTTAATGAGAATTTTATATTTAACTTAAATGATACTAGTTCATTTGCTTTTAATCAAGAATGTATTAAAAATAGTATTGTCAATAAAGCCGTGATTTATGGTCAGAATGGGAGTGGTAAATCAAATCTAGGTTTTGCAATATTTGATATGATTTCACATCTAACAGATAAGAAGATTACACCTTCATATTACAATAATTACTTGAATGCAAATAATACTGATAAAAAAGCAACTTTTAAATTTATTTTTAAATTTAATGATGATATTGTTGAATATATTTATACCAAAACAAATTATCAAACATTAATAAAAGAAGAACTAATTATTAATGGAAATAGCTTTGCATCGATTGATAGAGAGATAGAAACAAGATTTAGTACAAGTGCAAAAGGTGCTGAAACCTTAAATAGGGAAATAGGAGATTCAAATATATCTATAATTTCTTATATATTTAAAAATTCAATTTTAAGTGAAGATAAGATAAATAATATATTCAAACAATTTAAACAATTTCTAAATGGTATGTTATATTTTAGGTCAATAAATGATGCATTTTATATTGGTTTTGAACAAGGTGATAGATATTTGCCACATGATATTGTAGAACATAATAATTTAGATGATTTTGAATTATTTTTAAATAACGCAGGTATTGAATGTAATCTGATATCAAAAAAAATAGATGATATAAATCATATATATTTTAAATTTAATGAAAAAGAAATACAATTTTTTGATATAGTGTCTTCAGGTACACACGCATTATCAATATTCTACTTTTGGTATCAGAGATTAAAAGAAAATAATAAAATCTCATTTCTATTCATTGATGAATTTGATGCTTTTTATCACCATTCATTATCAAGGACTATTATTAATAAATTAAAAGAAGTTAGTAAAACACAGGTTATATTAACTACACATAATACATCTATTATTTCAAATGATTTGTTAAGACCAGATTGTTATTTCTTAATGAATCAAAAAGAAATAAAACCATTAACAAAATGTACAGATAGAGAACTTAGAGAAGGCCATAATATAGAAAAAATGTATAGAGCAAATTCTTTTGAGTAAAAATAACTATATTTTAATGGTTTTTGAAGGTGAAAAAACTGAAAAATTAATATTTGATAGTTTAAAAAAATATTTTTTAAATGATAAAGAAAATAGAATAATTTATAGTTTTCACTGTGGTGAAATATATAGTTTATGTAATAAATTACAAAAAGATGAAGATGAAACTTTATTTTTTATATTAAAAGAAAAGTTACAAGATAAAAATCCTATATTGAAGGATATTCTTGTTGAGTATGTTGAATCTATATATTTATTTTTTGATTATGATAATCACGCACCTACTGCTGACGATAGTAAACTTCAAAATATGATAGAATATTATGATGATGAATTTGACAATGGTAAATTATTTATAAGTTATCCTATGGTTGAGGCTATCAAACATTTAAAGAAAGGGATTGACTTTAAAGATACCACTGCTATATCTGAAAAACAATATAAACAAATAGCAAGAAATAATTGCAATGCTACATTAAAACAGTTGGGAGAAGTAGAAATTAACTTATCAAAGATAGACTGGCAATATATTATTATTGAGCATTGTAAAAAGTCTAATTTTATAGTAAATGAAAATTTTAATTTTCCAGATAAAATAATTAAACAAATTGAAATATTTACAAAACAAAAAGAAAAATATATAGATTGTGATAATAAGGTTTCAGTAATTAGTTCTTTCCCTTTATTTTTATTAGATTATTATGGAATTAATAAATTTAAAGACTAAAAAATTGTAGAAAGTAAATAAGGCTAATTACAAAAATATTAAGCTTTTATTTAATGATGTTAGTTACATAAAAGGCTATATTCTTTGTGCTATAGTACCTTTCACTTAACTTAATTGATAATTATAAAAAAATTAATTCACTCATTTATAAAAATTTAATAATAAATATTAACTTTATAAAACAAATATTTCTCCAAAAAACCTCAAAACCTAAATTCCAATTTAACTTATTCAAGTATAATTCCATTCTAAAAAGTAATGAAAGGTGTAAATGCTAATTACACAGAATCATCCAGATTTTTTCAATGCCCTCACAGGTGCAAACAGCAAAATTGTAGAGCAATCTTTGATTTGTTTATACGAAGCACTTTATGGCAATGATTTTATAGTAGATGAGATATTAGATAGAAAAAAAGCTAGGGATATTGTATATTCTGTAATTCAAGAAATCCCATGGCAAAGGGACGATGAAGAGAACGCTTTTGAAAATGACAAAGATAAAGCTTCTTATATTATACGGCGACTAAAAGATTGTGGTTGGATTGATTTTATCATGGATAAAGCACTTCTTATAAAAACATTTAACTTCACAAAAAGTGGAAAGAAGTTTGCCCAAGTTTTATATGCTTCTAGTGATGAAGAAAATATACTTGTACGACAAAGAAACGTAAGAGCTACAAAAGCCTCACTAGAGTCATATAGAAAATCAGATGACCCAGCAGATTTAATAGATGCTATTAACTTTTCAAAATATATAGTTTCTGATTTAACAGACAATATAAACGACCTTCGTGATGAAAAAAACGTACTTATGCAACTAGCAATGGAAGACGTAAAAGTAGCAGGTGGGAAGTTTATTGACTTTGTAAAAGATAAGTTTGCTTCTGATATTGCCGTTAAGTTTGGTAAGGATTCTGCAAATAGATATATCTTGGATATTGAAGAGATTGTAAGAGATTTATCTCTTGATGGTTTAGATGCTAGACAAAAGCGACTATTAGCACATTTCCCAATGTATAAGAAAAATCCAAATGCTTTAAAAAATATCTTAGATGCTATTGATTTTAGACTAAAAAACGCTTGTGATACAAAACTACCACAGCTTAAAAAAGAGATTTCTTCTTATATCCAAAGAGGAACAGTGATTTTTAGACAAACAAACTCTTTGTTTTTTAATAAAAATAAAGAAGTTCTAAAAATAGCAAGTATCATAAAATCAAAGTCAAAAGAAGAAAAACAAGAGTTATTAGAAGGTATTGGAAAGGCAGTAAAATATCCAAACCTTACTATGCTAAATCTATCAGCTATTAAAATCAAAAGAAAAAGCAAAAAAGATGAAGCCGTAAGTTTCCTAAATCCTCAAATCACTATGCCAAAAGATGCATATATCAAGAGTAATTTTGAACAAAGAAAACATTTATCATTTTCTTATTCTCAAAAAGAGATTAGAGCGTATATACAAAGACATTTTGATGAAGCACAAAGTGAGAGTATTACAAACAATAGTTTCAGTATCACAAATCCAAAAGAGATGTTAATAGCACTTTATGCGACAGATATTATGAAGCAAGACAAAGAGACTTATGAAGTGATTTATACTGGTAATAAGTGTAAAAATATCTATTTTGAAACAGACGAATATATAATTAGAAAAAAGGAAAAAACTAGTGGCAATTAATATTTATAATAGCTTTATAGACCTAATAGAAGAAACAGGTCTTAATCTTGAAGATTTTCAAGCAATTACATCTTATCTTTTAGAAAATGGTGTGATTTGTAGAGAAGACACTCAAAAAGAAGAAAAATACTATGACCAATTTTTAAGATTAGAAAGTATTATCAAAGACTATTTGAACCTTATAAATATAAATGTAATCCATGATGAAGATTTATTATCTATTCGATTATATGCTCCTGGTTCTGATTTTCCTGATTCATTCGAAGATATAGATATGAAATCAAATATGTCTATGTCGTTGACAAGTGAAGAGAGTGCTTACTTAATAGCTCTTGCTATTTTATATAACCAAAAGTTCAATGAAGGAGATGTGGAAGACGATGCTAGTGTTGAAGTAGAACTAGAAGAGTTCAATACTGCTTTAGCTTCTTATCTTTCATTTACTGCAAATGAGAATAAATCTGTAAGAGATGATTCTTTAAGAACTCTACGAAAACTAAAAGTTATCAAGTTTGCAAAAGGTGTATTTGAAGATGAAGATAGACCTTTGATTATCCGACCATATATCAAACAAGTGATTTTACCTGATATGTTAAAACCTTTTTTAGAAAATGAAGAGATGATGGTAACGGATGATGTAGTTACTGAAGTACAAACAGAGGAAGATAGAAATGAAGATAAATAAGCTTATTATTGCAAACTGGGCAAATATCCCAAATCAAGAGTATGATTTATCTGATTTAGTATTTCTAACTGGTGAAACAGGTGTAGGGAAAAGTACTATGCTTGATGCTATTCAGACTCTAATGACTGCAAATAAAAAAGGTATTGTTCAATACAACGCAGGGCAAGATGAAGCTCAAAATAAAAAGAGAAATAAAGAGTATAGAACTATTCAAGGTTATTTTGCAGGGGAAGATAGATTTAAATTCTCACGACCAAATGGATGTAGATCTACAATAGCTGTGTGTTTCCAAAGTACAAAGGGAGAAGACATAGCCAACTTCTCTGCACTTATTACAGGAACTGTTTCTTTTGAAGAGTCAAAGGGTGAGAAAAGACCTATTTTAGATTCTTTGAACTTCTTTGTAGTAAAAGATACACAACTTTGTCAAGATGATATAAAAGATGAAAATAATAAGCTTTTAGACCATAAAGAGTTATACAAAAGTCTGTCAAATAAGTATGAAAAAGAAAATGTTATTAGATGTTTAGACAAAAGTGACTATCTAAATACTTTATATGGAAACCTATGGGGTAAAACAAAAACTACATCAGCTTTATCAGAAAAAGCTGCACGAGCTTTCTCAAACTTCATCCATGCAAGACCAGTTGATAATATCAATGCCTTTGTGAGAAATGAATTCTTAGCTCCAAAAGATATGAAAGATGAAGTATCTTCTTTGTCAGATACTATTCGAGCCTTAGACAAGCTAAAAAAAGATGCAAAAGAAGTAGAAGAGGGTATCTCAATACTTTCAAAACTTGAGTCTAAAATGTCTGCGATTATTAGAAAATGGCATGTTTTAGGAGAAGAGCATTTTATATATAATCATTATGAGGTTTTAAAACAAGAGAAAAAAATCATAACAGATGAAAAGAAATATATAAAAATTGAGAGAGAAATAAAAAGACTAGAAAACAAAGCCAAAAAACTTGACTTAGAAGAAGATACTCTAAAAGATAATCTAGTTGAATTAAAAGTAGCTCAAAATGCTAATGATAAAGTAAAAGAGCTAAACGATATAAATAAAAAACTTGATGATATTCGAAAAGATTTCAACAAAGGTATTTCAAATACTATTCATATTATTGGAAATATAGAAAAGATTTCTAGGGATATCTCTTCTGTTTTTGTTCATAGAGAAAAACATGAAAATATCTGTATGATTTTGAGTGATTTCAAAGTGATTTTAAATGAGTTTGAAAACGAATCATTTAATCAATACTTTTTAAACAATGACATTAACTCACTTGATTTAGAGTATCAAGTAGTAAGATTTAGAGAGTTACTTGATAAAGTTATAGATGCATATTTTGCTTTTGTTAATTCTTTAGAGTTCTCTCAAGAAAAAGAGAAAATAGAAGAAGATTTTATCCAAAAGAAGATGCAAAAAGAAGAGTTAAGCGAAGAGATAAAAACAATCCAAAGTGAGATTAAATCTCTTGAAGAGACTAGATTTTTCTGCCCTTCATTTATTCAAGACTCTTTTGATTTCTTGACTAAAAAACTTCCAAATGCAAACGCTCATTTATTATATGAATATGTTGAACTGTTAGATGATGAGTGGAGAGAAGCAGTTGAAGGATATATTGGAAATAATAGATTTTCAGTAATAGTATCAAGTGAATATGAAAAAGAAGCTATTGATATAGTAAGACAAAACAACCTAAAAATCAAAATCATTCAAGGTAAAAAAGTACTAGATGAGCTTTCTTACAGAGGTAAAAGTATAGATGAAGAATCTATAGTAAATTTACTAAAGATTACAAATGAAAAAGCCGAAGCTTACCTAATTACAGCCTATGGTGATGTTCTACAAGTAGAAAACTCACAAGAGCTTACAAAAGCAAAAAGAGGTGTGACAGTTGATTGTAAGGCTGCTAGTGGAAATCTTTTATTTACTTGTGATTTAAAAGATAAAAGATTTATTTTTGGGGAAGAAGCTCAAAGACAAACTTTGTATAAAATGAAAGATGAGTTAAAAGCTTTAGAGTTACAAAGAAATAGTATTGAAGGAAGTATTGATATTTCAAGACAAGTTACAATACTTTTAAATACTTTTGATAAAAACAAAAAAATAGCAAACCTAGATGATATTTCTTATATAAATGCAAACTATAAAGCCTATGCAGATAATCAAAAGATAAAAGAACTAATAGACACTTCTGCTTTTGATGAAATATCACAAGAGATAAATAATACAAAACTAAGATTAGAGCAAATCAAGCAAGAATCAAAACAATTAAACCAAGATATAGGTTCAAACACTAGATCTTTTGCAGAAAAAGAACTAGTTGAGCAAAAAAATATTTTAGTATTAGAAGAGAAGAAAAATATCTTAAATCTTAGTCGAAATACTCAAGAAGTAGTTTATAATAAATTAGTAATTCAATCAAATATAGGTTTTGAAAACTATGAGAAAAATCTAATCAAAATGATTGATTTATCACATGATATGAAAGCTCCTACTAATTTATTAACAAGCTTAGCAAGTTTATGGCATGAGTTTGATAACTACTACACAATTCAAAATCTATCTCAAAAAGTAAGCCTTCCTCAGCCACTTAGTTTTGAAGAGATAATTGTATGTGCTAATCACTTTGAAGAGCTAATAGGCTTTAAAAAAGAGCTTATCAAGAGAATTGATGATAAAAACAGTTCTTTAACATTTAAGTATAAAAATGAAATCCAAGATGCAGATAAGAAGTTCAAAAATACATTTTTAAATGACTTCTGTAATGCAATCTATCAGAATATTAAAAGAGGGGAACACTCAATAGATATTTTAAATGATACTTTGAAAAAACACAAGTTTGGAAATGAAACATTTAAAATCAAAAGAAGTGTTGCAGATGAAGAACTACGACAATATCAAGAGTATTTTAAAATCATACATGAGAGTAAAGATACAGTAGAAGATGGGTCACTTTTTGAAGAGTTGGAAAAACAAGGTTTTGAAGATATTTCAAACTCACTTTTATCACTATTTATGGATAATGAGAAGCATATTACAGAGCTTTTAAGAATCTCAGATTATAGAAACTACAACAACTATGATATTTTCCAAGAAATAGATGGAGCTAGTATTTCTCTATCTCGAAATGGTAAAAACTCAGGTGGTCAAGGTGAAACCTCATATTATATTATTAGGTCAATCAACCTTCAATCAGCACTAAAACCAAGTGAAACAAATACAAATTCACTTGAAGCTATTATTATCGATGAGAGTTTCCTAAAATCAAATGAAAAAAGGTCAAAAGAGATTCTTTCATATTTAAATGAAAGTTTAGGTTTCCAAATCATATGTGCAATGCCTACAAAAAATGTAGGAACATTCTATGAGATTGATTCCTCAAACTATCACTTTGTACAGTTCCCACTGGGTGCATATTCAAATGGTGAGTTAGATTATCAAACATTTGTAGAATTTAAAAGTAGAAACAATAAAGAGATTAAAAAGCTATATGAAGTGGAAGAACAAAATCTTTTTGATGAAGTAACAAGAGAAGCAAATGAGGTTTATGATCAATAAACCTATTTGTTTTGCTCAAAAGTAAACCTAGCTCCATTATCTGTATTTTCAACTTTTAAAAGGCCATTGTATTTAAGTGCGATTTGATTACTTAAATACAATCCTATTCCACTTCCTTTTTGGTTTTCTTTACTACTTACATTTGCTTTAAATATTTCGTCTATTATATTTTCAGGAATGCCACCTGCATTATCTATTATCTCTATAGTATTTTTATTGTCATTGCTTAATATATTTATATCTATAACTCTTTTGTTTGAAGGGATATTTTTCTCATTAAAAGCATCTTTTGAATTGTTTATTAAGTTTAAAATAAGATGTTTAAACTCATTTTCAATTCCTTTTATTGAAAAGTTATTGATTTCATTTATATTGATTTTTATATTATTTATTATCAATTCATCTTTTACTAATAATAGTACTTTTTCACACATAAGTTTTATATCAAAATCTTCTTCTTGTTTTTTGGGTCTAAAAAATGTTCTAAATTCACTTAGAGTACTTAACATATGATTTATATTTAAAGATATTTTTTCTTTAAATGAATCCATTTGATTTTGATCTAGTTTTTTATTTTCAAACACTTGACATAAAATATCAATACGAAGATTTATAAGATTTATTGGTTGCTGCCATTGGTGAGCAATTGCGTCTATCATCTCACCCATTGATGCTAGTTTTACTTGTTGCATTAGTATTTTTTCTTTTTCTCTATTTTTTTCTAACTCAATTTCTACTTGGGATTGTAAATCTTTATTTAGTTTTGTAAGACGTAAATGTGTAGTTATTCTAGCAAGAAGCTCTTGAGGATAAAATGGCTTAGTAATATAATCAACCCCGCCATTTTCAAAAGCTTTTAATATATTTTGCTTATCATCAAGTGCTGTTACATAAATCACTGGAATACTTGTTTGCATTTTTTGTACTGTTTCAAAGCCATCCATTTGAGGCATATTTATATCCATCAAAATCAAATCTATATCTTGTGTTTTTAAGATATCTATTGCTTTAAATCCATTTGTTGCAAAAACTATAGATATATAATCAATATCTTTTAAGGTATCAGCTATAAATCTAATATTTGTAGTATTATCATCTACTATTAAAACTTTTTGTTTAATCATTATCTGTCTCTTTTAAAAATATTGAGAAATCTTCAATTAGATTTTCTATTGTATTTATATCAAAATCATCAATTGCATGATTTAAAGATTTTGTATACTCTTGTATACTCATCTGTTCATTCTCCATTGCAAAAGTATTTAAAGCTTTTGAAAACTCTAAAATATCCTCAAAAGAACAACCCTGAGAAGCTTTTACCCAAGAATCTTTTATTTTGTATTTAAAATCTCTTCTAAATATATTTATATTTCTTTTGTCTAAAGACAAGCTGTTTAGAGTATTTTCCTTTACTTTTTTTATCTGAATATTTTTATGGGGTAAAAACCTTTTCATCTCTTTTATTAAAAGCTCATAATTTATAGGTTTTGTCATATATCCATCAAATAAACTTATTGTTTCACCCATTTCTTTTATACGTATTGAAGTAGTAAGAGCAACAATATTTGTACTAGAATCTTTTTGTTTTATAATCTTTGTAGCTTCAATACCATCCATTACTGGCATTTTAATATCCATAAAAATCAAATCTGGTTTAGTGCTTTTTATAAAATCAACTGCTTCTTGTCCATTTATAGCTTCATAGATAATTATATTTTTATTCTCTAAAGCGGCACTAATTAGTTTTCTATTTACTTCAATATCATCTACAATTAAGATACTTGATTTTTGGAATTCTACTTCTTCATCTAAAGATATATTTTTTTGATTGTTGAATTTATTTGATACTTCTAAGTCATTTAAGATAATAGAAAAAGTTGAACCTTTGTTTTCTTCACTTTGTAGTTTTATATCTCCATTCATCATCTTAATTAGTTTTAAACAAATAGCAAGACCTAGACCTGTTCCACCATATTGTCTAGTACTTTGACCTTCTTGTTGCACAAAACTTTCAAATATTTTTGTTTGCTGTTCTTTAGGTATTCCAATACCTGTGTCTTTTATATCTATTTGTAAATTAATTTTATTTTCATATTGTTTTAGACTTTTTATATTGATTTCGATGAAACCTTTATGAGTAAATTTAAGTGCATTTCCTACTATATTAAAAAGAATTTGTCTTAGTCTTATTTCATCTATTTTTATAGCTTCTGGAAGGGTTTCATCCATATTTATTACTAAAGACAAGTCTTTTTCTTTTATTTTTTGTTCAAACATAGTCTTTATGTCATTTATAATTGATACTAAAGATACTTCTTCATATTGTATTTCTATTTTTCCCGCTTCTATTTTTGAAATATCTAAAATATCATTGATAATAGAAAGTAAGGTGTTTCCACCTAATGTTATTGATTCTAAATAGTTTTTTTGTTTACTGCTAACATCTGTTTTATTTAAAAGTTCAGAAAAACCAATAATTGCATTTAATGGAGTTCTTATCTCATGGGACATATTTGCTATAAATTCACTTTTTATTTTATTTGCACTCTCTGAGTCTTGTTTTGCTAGGCTTAGCTCTTCATAATCTTTTTGTAGTTTATTTGTAAAAATATTAAATTGTTCTACTAATTCTCCTAATTCATCATTACTATTTTTTTTCAATCTTTTTGAAAAATCTGGATTCCCTTCTGCTATATTTTTTACAGAAGATAAAAGCTCTTTTAATGACTTTTTAGTAGAAATTGATAATAAAATAGTAAGAGTTAATATAAGAACTAATGAAATTAAACCTACAGTAATACCTGTATAGAATAGTTTTGATGCTTGTTCATTTGTTGTGTAAATAGTAAGATCAAACTTTTTCTTTTGTAAATCTTGGAAGTTTTTAAACTTTGCTTTTAATTCTTTTAGATTTTCTCTCATTTCATTTGTTAATATCTCTATTTCATCCCAATTAGAATTATCTTCAATCATATGAATTGATAGTTTGTAAGTGGTATTAAAATATTTTAAAAAACTCACTTTTAAATCATCAATATTTTGTTTATCTAAGTTAAACTCTAAAAGTTTATTTAGATTATCAAGAAGAATTTTTTCATACTCTTTAGAGTTTTTAAGCCATGATTTCTCTTTTGCCTTAACAGAATCAGCAAAAGATCTTATAATATTTTCTAAAAGAATGATATTTTCATTTGCTATATTTAAAACTGGAAAATGAACTTGATGTATTAAATTAATCTGCTTCTCATTTTCTGTTTGTTTAACATAAATATTGAAAATATATAAAGCAAATAGTACTACTGCAAGAAGAGGTGGAATTAACATCTTTTTTAAAATTGAAAGTTTAAAAAACACTATTTTATCTCCATAATTATCTTAGTTGTTTCATTTGTATATTCTATTGGCATATAAGATATAGCATTTGGGTTTGTTTGTATGAAAATTAAAAGCTCATTTATTGTATCTACTTTTTTAGGTGGCATAGCAAGACCTGTAAAGATCATTTTTAGCCAATATTTTTTTAATTGTTTCAGGTTTTTATTGGATATTTTTTTGTAAAAAATTGATTGATATTTTTCATTATTCAATTCAATGGTAATAGATTTCTGCCCATTTGGAAAGCTTTTTGTTTTTGATAAAAATATCCGAGATAACTCTTTTTCTGAGATAGTATTAATATTTGATTTTTGTGAAACTATTACAGCTAAAGTATTAGCGTAAAGGTTTAAGGATAAGAAAATAGTTATAAGAACTTTAAAATACAAAATTCATTGTTCCCATAAATATATTATCAGATCCTTCAAATTTTCTTAGATTATTGATTTTACTTTTTGAATCTTCATGTGTATAGCTAAATTTTAAAGCTATATTATCACTTAATTCATATCTTAATCCCAAAGAAAACCTCTCTTTATAAGCTTTCCCCGCCTCTGTAATTATATCTGCTTCTTTTCTTTTAAGATAAGCTATCTCTTTTGAATATAAAAAATATGGAGTAATATCTTTATAGTTGTATTCAATGGAACTGTAATAGTTTAAATCTTCTGTAAATATATTTGATAAATTTGTTTTAATAAGACCTGATTTTAAAGTAAATTCATCTAAATATATTTCAGATTCAATTGCAATCATATTAAGGTCTACACTTTGATTAATCTTTTGCAAGGACTTATTTAAAAAAGGAAGCCGATGTAGGTATAAGTTAGCATTAGCTTGAATATATCCTATATTTAATAAAAATGATTCATGATAAGTTTTTAAAGTAAGTCCTACAAGAGAGTCAATATTTCCTTCTATTGATCCTTCATTACTTCCAAGTTGCGTAGAAGACTCACCTAAAGATAATTGTGCTAAGAAATCAAAATCTTTATATGAGAATTTCTTTAGGATTTCAGCTCCATTAAAATCAGCTGCTCCAAAAACTCCATATGATCTCAAGGGTGCATTTGTCCAAGTATATGTATACTCTATATCTCCTGTTTGTGATGCTTTAAATACAGGAAATTGAAAAGCTCCTATTCTAAAAGTAATATCATTTTCAAAATCATAATCTAAATATAACCATTTTAATTCAGTATCATAATCTTCTAATGAGTTTGAAGGTTTTCCTTTACTATTTTTACCTTCTTTAATATGTATTTGACTAGTTATTGAAATATTATCATTAACTTTATATCTTCCTTGAAATCCACCAGATAATCTTAACTCATCATAATTTCTTTCCCCGTGGATTGTATTTATATTTCCATAGGCATCAAATCTAAAAGAATCTGTAATTTGTGCAGCGTTTAAAAGTGTAAAATTTATTATTAGAAAAGCTAAGAATTTAAGAATAAGTTTCAATTTTTACCTACTATATTATGAATAATGAAATAGTATCTAAACACTTTAAACGAAAAGTAACAAATTGTATAAAATCAATTGTTAAGGTATTTAAAGTATTCATTTCTAGGTATTTCTATTGCACCTAAACTTTCTAAGTGGTCATTATGAACTTGGCAGTCTATTAAGTTTATGCCATTTTGTTTAGCTTGTTTACATAGGTGATAAAAGGCTACTTTTGAAGCGTCACTTACTTTTGCGAACATACTCTCACCACAAAAAACATCACCAATCATAACTCCATAAAGTCCACCAACAAGCTCATCTTCTAAATAACATTCAATAGAAAATGCATATCCTAAATGGTAAAGGTTTGTATATGCTTGAATGAATTCTTCACTTATCCAAGTTTCATCTTCATGTTTTCTTTTTATATTTGAGCAGTTTTTCATAACTTCTTCAAAGTTTTCATTTGACTTTATTATAAAGCCTTTGTTTTTGATGGATTTTTTTAAACTTTTTGATACTTTGATATTATCTGGGTCTAAAACCATTCTTTTATTTGGACTATACCAATGTATATGATTATATTCATCTATAAACCAGGGGAAAATACCATTTGAATAGGCATTTATAAGTCTTTGTGGGTGAAAATCTCCACCAACTGCTACTAAGTCATCATTCATCATTTCCAAAGTTGGAAAATCAAAATTATCTTCATCTAAAAGGTATATTTTGTGTTCTTTATCTATTAATTCCATATGGATGAAATATTATCTCAACTTTACTAAAAGAAAAGTAGAAAGACTACTTTTCTTTTTCTTTATTTTAAAAAACTTCGCTTAAAAAAGTTTGATACTTTTGATGGGTCCCAAGATAAAATCAATGCATTTAAATCTAGGTTTCCGTAATTATCAAGTTCTTTTATGATTTCTACTCCTCCAAATTTATCATATAATTTAAAGTGCTCTTTTTTTATACCTACATAAGTTATATCAATGTCATTGTTTACAAATACTATATACATTGCTTTAAAGAGATTCTTAAACTCTAGTCCTAAACCTTTTGAATTGTTTTTAACCATAAGTCTTGATAGTTCTCCAATTTGATTAAACTCTTTTCTTTGGGAATCAAAAGAATATTTTTCTTCACTAGGGAGTTTGTTTTTTGAATCAAAAATAAGTCTTATTGTTCCTGATACTTGCCCATTGTTTTTGCAAAATGCAACAGCTGATGTCTCTTCATACAAATCAAAGTTTAATCCTTCAATTGTGTCAGGAAATTCATTTTGATAATTTATATCTGTATAAACAGTACTTCTTAATTTAAATACTTGGATTAACTCTTCTGCATTTGATATTAAGAAAACATTCTTTTGTGATTTATCCCAGTTAAGACTTTTGTTAAATTCTATGCTTTTGTCTATACATTCCTCTAAAAAGGCTCTTTTCTGGAAAAACTCTATGGCTTTTTCTTGCTCTAATCTATAGCTTTTTGGCATTAGATTTAACTGTTTTGATAGATTTGTTTGAATTAGTTCTTTTAGAACTTTTTGTGAGTTGTATTTATTTAAATACATTGTTATTTTCTCCTATTTATGAAAATAGGATAAAACTAACTAAGATGTGTCACAGTCTGCGTCACAGATCATATATACAAGTAAAGAATAGTAAAATATGTCAAAAATACGTAATAATTTATAGGATTATAATAAAATAGGGAATTTAATAAGGAAAAAGGGGGATTGTTTTGCTTGGTTATAAGTTTTTAAGTAACTTACAACCAAAAGAAGGGATTGTTTCAATAAGTTCGCATTCTAGT
>Ga0193952_1000444_pt1 | contig 17689 bp, 20 predicted proteins | sample BB_3_MG_FD_140368 | JGI IMG/M metagenome (GOLD analysis project Ga0193952, IMG submission 140368) | Microbial mat bacterial communities from the Broadkill River, Lewes, Delaware, United States - BB_3_MG | ecosystem: Environmental > Aquatic > Freshwater > River > Microbial mats | place: USA... | reverse complement strand
CTGAAATAATAAAAAATAGGTCATACTTGTGCAAAGTCCAGCAAATAAACCAGCGACCATATCATCACCCATCACACCCCAGCCACCTTTGACATCTCTATCTATTTTACCAATGATTGAAGGTTTGAGTATATCAAAAAGTCGAAAATAGACAAAAGCCATAAGTGCTAGTATATAGTTATCTGAAGTAGCATTTGCTATTGCTAAGGCTAGCCACATTCCTGCTAACTCATCAATAACGATCTCTGAACCATCATGTACACCTACCTCTTTTTCATAAATATCTATCTGTTTTACTGCAAATACACAAATTAAAAGAGACAACATAAAAAGTGTAGATACTGCGATATACTGAAGTAAAAACATAGCCATTACTAAAGAAACAACAGTCCCTACAGTCCCAGGTGCTTTTGGAAAAAGCCCACTATACCCAAGAGTTAAAAAAAACTTTCTCATGCATTACCTCTATTTTTTTCAATACCGAATTTTTTTCTTTTTTCCCAAAGTGATTTTCTACTTATCCCTAAACGCCTACTTAGCTCAGTATCAGGATATTTATTTTGAAAACTCACTACCATCAATTTTACATAATCATTGATAGTCAATATAGAATCAACTACAGAAAGCTGATTTGGAGACTCTAAAGTAATTTTGGGATATTTTATTTCTCCCAAATCTTCAAGAGAACAAATAATCACATCATAAGAACCAATAGTATTTAAAATGAGATCTTTTGATGCTTTTTTTGCAAAATGAAAATCATAAATATATAAAAGCTCATTTTTAAAATCTTCAGGATTTATTTTTGTATGTTTCTCCAATGAGATAAATTTGATAGTTTTATTTAATTTTCTCGCCATATCAAATACAATTTTATCCGCAATTCTTTGATCTTTTGTTTCTATAGCAAAAGGGAGAGATTGAGGTATGTCTTCTTTATGATCAATATTATTAAATGCAAAATTGATATAATTTTCTAAGTTTATATTATTTTTTTTCAATTTTTTAAACTCATCATAATGATAAATCTTTCTCACCAACTCATCCATAATGAATGGTTTTACAATATAATCACTCGCACCATCTTTTAGTGGTTTAGTAACTGTAGTATCATTGATATAAGAAACAAGCAATATGACAATACTACTTTTAAAATTCATAATAATTTTATGTACATCACTACTACTTATATTAGTCGATAATAAAACAGCATCATAATCAAGATCCAAATTGATCTCTTTGATATTGGAAACATGGGTACAATTATTTCCTTCTTCTTGTAATCGCATTGCAACTTTTTGCGCTAAATAAACTTCTTCATCTAGTATTAATATATTCATTTATTTGGTCCAATCATAATATTTTAATGTTGCACAAGAGAGTACAACGACACCTTCTTTTTTCCCCACAAAACTCATTTTTTCAGCAGTAGTAGCTTTGATATTTACTTTTTGTTTAGGTATTTGTAACAATGCTGCCATTTTTGATTTTATATTATTTTTATGGGGGTTTATTTTTGGTACTTCTGCCAAAATTGTAAGATCTACATTGATAATCTCATAGCCAATATTTGAGATAAATCTTACTATATATTCTAATAACTTTTTGGAGTCAGCACCTTTATATGAAGCATCTGTATCAGGAAAAAACTCTCCTATATCTCCAGCTCCACAAGCACCCAAAAGAGCATCTATTATACTATGGATCAGTACATCTCCATCACTATGTGCTTTAAAGCCAAAAGGAGAAGCTATTTCAACTCCACCCAAAAACATTGGCTTATTCTCTTCAAACCCGTGAATATCAATGCCATTTCCTACAAAACTATTTTGATTTGGTTTTTGTAAACCTTTCAGTACATCTAACTCTTTACCAAAGGTAATTTTGGTAGAGAGAGGTGACCCTGCAATATAGTGTACAGTTCCTCCCATACTTTTTATAGCACTACTATCATCTGTAAATTCATTTTGAGTACTAGTAGCTTTTTTGAGTATTTTTGTATTTGAAAGTTGAGGAGTTTGGATGATTTTTACATTGTCTCTATTGATAGTTTCATTGTTATATACAATAGTATCTGACACATTCAAGGCAGGAACAATAATAGAAGCCCTATTTTTATTTTTTATAAGGTTTTCAATTATTTCGAGTGGCACACATGCTCTTGCTACATCTGTAATCATTACAAACCTTGAGGTAGTAAGTGTAAGTGCATTTACAATAGACTGTTGACGAGTAGCACCACCATGAACATATTCAAAATCATCTGAATAATTTTTCATATAATTCAGTTCATCTTTGTGACCAACCACTATCACTTTGCAAAACTTTGCATAAGATGATAATCTTTTGCTCACAATCAACCATAATGGCTCATCATCTATTCGAATCCATTGTTTTTTGACAGATAATTCAAATCGTGATGATTCTCCTGCACATAAAACAACTAATGTAATATCACTCACATATCTCCTTAGTGTGTAAAAAAGTTACTTATTTTACATGAAAATTGCTTAATATGTTATTAGATTTTTTTTTGTTATAATAAAATTCGTTAAATTCGCTATAAGGTTCCAAATGCCATTTGTCTTAAAAAAGTTTGCTATAGAAAATAATCACGGTATCAAAATACAACAATTTCTAATAAATAATACCCCATTAAATATCTCTAATTCTCAAAAACTATTAGCAAAAGGTCGTGTGTTTGACCAAAATAATAAAGTGCTGCAAAATGGTCAAAAAGTACAAGGAGAGTTTATTCAGGTTGCACTTTTCCAAGGGCAAACGAGAGGATTAAAACCAATTTTCCAAACGGATGATTTTGCAATATTCGATAAACCTTCTGGTGTTATGGTGCATCCAACATCAAGAACAACATCTTATACTTTACTTGATGAGATTCGATACCATTTTGGAGATACAGCAAACCTAGCACACAGAATCGATCAAGAAACATCTGGACTAGTTTTGGTAACCAAGCATAGATATAGCGATATTATCCTCAAAGAGATGTTTGAAAATAGAATGTATGATAAAAATTATTTAGCAATAGTTGAAGGAAAAATAGAGAAATCATTAGAGATAGGTGCAGGTATAAAAAAAGCTACCAATAGTAAAATAGGGGTAAAAATGGAAACATCTGAAAATGGAAAAACATCTTTTACTATGATTAAACCGATTCAATACAACAAAGAAAAAGATCAAACTTTAGTAGAAGCGACACCACATACAGGGAGACAGCATCAAATACGAGTACATTTAGAGAGTATTGGACATCGTATTGTTGGTGATCCTATCTATGGTGTTGATGAGGATATCGCTGATCAGTATCTTTTGAAAAAACTGAGTACAGAACATAGAATAGTTGCCACAGGAGATAAAAGGCTTCTTTTGCATGCAAATTATTTGAGTTTTACTTATAAGGGTATCAAATATAAAATTTATTCGAAACAAAATTTCATTTAAATTTCATTTTATCAATAATCTTTAGTTTATTTTTAGTCAAATTTATGTATAATCCGCAAATTAAATAAAGGGCGACATCCAGACTCGACCCTTTACAAAAAATCAAATAAAAAAAAGGAATCCTTATGAAAAAAGAGATACACCCAGACTATAAAACATGTGTTGTTACTTGTGCTTGTGGAAATCATTTTGAAACAAGATCAAATGTAGAATCAATGAAAATTGATATCTGTTCTGAATGTCACCCATTCTTTACAGGTGAACAAAAAATTGTAGATGCTGCTGGTAGAGTTGAAAAATTCAAAGCTAGATACGCAATGAAATAATGCTTGCATTTGTTCCCACTCCTATTGGAAACTTAGGAGACATATCTTTTAGAACTATTGAAGTTCTAAAAGATGGTGAACTCATTTTGTGTGAAGACACACGAGTAAGCAAAAAATTTATTACCCTTATATCTGACAGACTTAATATAACTTTTCCCCAATTTGAATATATCAGTGTCCATTCTCATAATGAAAAAGATTTTTTAACCAAAGAAAACCAACTTTTACTTGAAACAAAAAAATGTATCTATATGAGTGATGCAGGGATGCCGTGTGTGAGTGATCCTGGGAGTTTGCTTGTCGATTTTTGTTTAGAAAATAATATAGAATATGATGTACTTCCTGGAGCTAATGCTATTTTGACAGCCTATGCAAGTAGCGGATTTATCAATACTACTTTTACATTTTTTGGTTTTTTACCACACAAAGGAACCTCTCGATCTGATATGTTAGATAGCGTTATGAATAGTGAAAATCTTGCTATTTTATATGAATCACCACATAGATTGATGAAGCTTGTGGAGGAGATTAATGCGATTGATCCAAATAGAGAGGTTTTTTTGGCAAAAGAACTCACTAAAAAATATCAAAAAAGATATAAAGGTTCTATTGCTATTATTTTAGAAGAGTTACAAAAAACGGTTATAAGAGGTGAATGGGTAGTAATTATCAAAAATATTGATAGTCTTAATCGTGGTATTATAACAGAAGATGATATTTTAGAGCTGAAACTTCCTCCAAAACAAAAAGCAAAAGTTCTTTCTAAATTAACAGGAAATAATGTAAAAGATATCTATAACGAACTTATTTCCTAAAGAGACTATATGCAGTATATAGGCTCCGAATTTACTAGTACTTTAGAGATAAAAAAATCTAAGTTTATAACATATATTGCCCCTTACAATGACTTTGATGAGCTTATGAAACGCCTTAAAAATCAACATCCAAAAGCGAGACATTTTGTATATGCTTATAGATATCTCAATGAATTTGATCAAATAGTAGAAAATAGTAGTGATGATGGTGAACCAAAAGGGACGAGTGGCAAACCTACTTTAAGTGTTTTAGCTGGTGCTGAGTTGATTAATACGGGTGTTATCGTTGTTCGTTATTTTGGTGGTATTCGATTGGGTACGGGGGGACTAGTAAAAGCATACAGTGATGCTGTTAATTTAGTCTTACAATCTTCTAAAGTGCAACATTTTGTTAAATTACAATTAAAAAGATTACAAATAAGTTATTCTCAACTTTCTCAAATAGAATATTTACTTTCAAAATATAATTTAAAGATTAAGAATAAAATATTTTTAGATACTATATCTTTAGAAATTGAAGGATCACAAGAAAATTTTATACAATTCTCTTCAGAATTATTTCATGATACTGTATTGGAGAATATCGAATAAATGGTTAAAAATTACACACCACCATATTTAATACTTCTTTTTTTAGTATCTATTATCAATATTATATTTACTACATATTTTGTTACTTTTTTATTAGCAGGAGTAGCATTTAAAATTTTTGCTCTGAGTATTAAAAAAGAGTATAACTATATGTTGTTAGTTTCAATTTTTGTTTTTTTGGTTATAGAAAACGCACAGGGTTTTTTCCCATTTTCTTTAACTCTTATCTCAGTAATTGTGTATTATTTTATAATGCCTAAAATTAAACATATTTTTTCTTCAAAATTTATGTATGATGTACTTTTTGTATTTTGTTTTTATCTTTTAATGTATATAAATGCACAAGTTTATTCTTCGTTTGATTTACAGATGGTATTCAAAATGTTTATGAACTTCATAATTGATATTATTATAATAGGACTTATTTTATGAGATTAAAAATTATTATTGGCTTTATTTTATTTGTGATTGTTTTATTACTTTCTCGTGTTTATTATTTAAGTGTGATTTCAAATGAACATTTTGAAAAGCTTTCTCAAAAAAATTATATAAAAAAGAAGCATAATACTGCTTCAAGAGGTTCCATTATAGACAGAAATGGTAAATATCTCGCTGTAAACAAAGTGGGGTTTAGTATTAATTTAAAACCACATTTACGAAGTAGTAAAAAGTTTAAAAATGTGGAAGAGGTTGCCAATTTAATTGTGCAATATTTTCCAAAATTTAAGTATAAAAAATTAGTCAAAAAATATAAACAACTTGATTCTCCTTATAAGCATGGATTAGTAAAATTGGTTGATTATATCTCTTATGATGACTTCTTCAAATTTTATAGTATTTTTAATTCAAATGAAAATGTTGAGATACAAGCAGCAACTATACGAGAATATTTATATAATGATATAGGGGCTCATGTATTAGGATATATGGGAAAAACAACTAAAAGAGATATAAAAAAAGATCCAAATAGTAAGTATTATGATACTTCAGGAAGAACTGGAATAGAAAAGTTTTATGACAAAGAGTTGCGTGGAAAATTAGGATACGAAGAGATTAAGGTGAACTCTCTCTATCAAAAAATAAAAGTACTCAAAGAGGTCAAAGCGGAAAAAAAAGATATTGTATTAACGATAGATATAGAGTTACAAAAATATATTCATGAGCTGTTTGGTGAAAAAGCTGGTGCTGTTGTTGTTATGAATGCAAATAATGGTGAGCTTTTAGCATCAGGTAGTTTTCCTGAATTTGATAATAATTTGTTTGTAAATGGTATTAGTCATAAAGAGTGGAAAAAAATTCAGAATAATTTTAATCATCCATTTACAAATAAACTTGTAAATGGTGTCTATCCTCCAGGGTCTATAATGAAAATGGGTGTTGCTATATCTTTTTTAGAAAATAAAGTTCCCTCAAATTTCAAAGTATATTGTAATGGATCACTTCAGTTAGGAAATAGAAAATTTAGATGTTGGAAAGAAAAAGGTCATGGAACTACTTCATTTGTAAAAGCACTACGAGAAAGTTGCGATGACTTTTTTTATAAAGGGAGTTTAAAAGTAGGTATAAATAATATTCATAATACTTTAGATAAATTTGGAATAGGAAAACCAACAGGTATTGATCTGCCAAATGAATCACATGGTATAAATCCAAATAAAGAATGGAAAAAACGAGTAAGGCATTTGCCATGGTATATAGGAGAAACAGTTGTAGCATCTATTGGACAAGGTTTTATAAATGTTACTCCAATGCAAATTGCACGGTATACAGGCTCAATAGCGACCAATAAGCTACAAAGACCACATTTTTTAAAAGAAGATAGTATGGTGGAGAGTGTAGATACAAATATCTCAAGAAAAAATTTAAGGATTGTACAAAAAGGGATGTATGAAGTAGCGAATAAACCAAATGGTACAGCTGTGCATCATATAAAATCTAAAACAATTGTGGCAGCAAAAACAGGTACAGCACAGGTTGTAGGTATTCCCCAATCTGAGAAAAAAAGAATGAAAGAGTATGAATTGGAGTATTTTAAACGATCCCAAGCATGGCTTACTACCTATGCCCCTTATAAAAATCCTAAGTATGTAATAACTATTTTAGTTGAACACGGAGGTCATGGAGGAAGCGCTGCTGGACCTATGGTAGGTAAAATTTATGATAAATTAATAGAATTAGGATATATGAATGCAAAATAAAAACCTATTTCAAAAGATGTTTCAAGAGATACAAAATGCTCATTATATTCTTGTGATAACACATAAAAATCCAGATGCAGATACTCTTTCATGTGCCTTATCTTTGAGTAATTATTTTTTTGAAAATAAGATCAAACACAAAGTTTTTAATATATCCTCTACACTCCCTAGAAGATTAAATTTTTTGACTAAATTTGACAAAATAACAGATGTTATTCCCAAATATTATGATTTGATTATTTATGTTGATTGTGCTGATGAGTATCGTGTAGGTAAAGAGTTTTCAAAAGAGATTTTTTCTATTTGTATCGACCACCATCAATCCAACTCTGCATTTGCGAATATAAACATTGTAGATGACACCAAAGGAAGTACTGCTGAATTATTGTATTCTTTTTATCAAGAAAATAATTTAAAAATATCCAAAAAAAATGCTGAGTGTTTATATGTGGGGATATATGATGATAGTATTGCATTGACTAGCCCTAGAACAAATAAAAATACTTTTACTGTTTTAAGTAGTTTAATGGAGTCTAAAATTGATGTTTCTTACATAAGTAAAAATTTATTAAAAAGAGATTCATTAGCGCGTTTTCGTTTACTTCCTAAGATTATGAATACTTTAGATTTATACTGTGAAGGGGTATTTGGTATTGTTTATATGAAAGAGATTTGGCTAGTAGAAACAGGGGCAGATAGTTCAGAGTGTGATGATATTGTAGATATGGTATTAAATCTAGGGATTATAAAAATAGCAGCATATTGCAGAGTGGTGAATAATATGATGAGAATCTCTTTACGAAGTAAAGGAGAGTTAGATGTTGCAAAAATTGCAGCAAAATTCAATGGTGGTGGACATAAAAATTCTGCTGGTTTAAGTCTTGATACTATTTGTGTAGAAAGTACAAAAAAAGCGTTGTTAGAGACTATTCAAGAGTACATCTAATATTGAATTCTTTTTCTGTTATATTTACACTATTCATATCTATATTTTGATCTCTTATTTTACTCAACTCTATCATTTTATTTTGGAGTAATTCATTTTCAAATGGTCCTATATACAAAATAGTTTTTCCATCAAAATCATGACAAACTGAAATTCTAGCTTCTTTTGTAGTTGTTTGTTGCACAAGTGATTTTAAAAGTGTATATTGTAAACTACTTGATACTACATATCGTAACTGATCTATATCAATTGCATTTTCTTTTACTATTATATCATTTTTTTCGATTATTGTACTTTCAATAGGAGGATTTTTTATGGGAGTATCTCCTATCTCTTTTTCAAATTTTGTTTTTACATCAACTACTTTAATTTGATCCTTCATCTTTTTTTCAAATAAAGGCTCTTCAATATTTTTTTTGGAAAAATCAAGGAGTTCTTTCTCTTTTTCTAATTCAAAAAGTCTATTTTTTTCTTCTAGTGCCTGAGCAGCTAACTCTTCTTGATTTAAAACTTTATATTTCGTAAGAGCTGCAAGTTGATTGTTTAGTCTATTTTTATCTATATCAGATATTTTAAAATCAATTTTTTTAAGTGTTGTATACTCTACTATATTCACTGTATTTTTCTTTTTTACTGTGGCACTTGTATTGAGATCTTCTTTTTTGACAGGAAGAGGTTCTTCATCAAATACGCCTACAAAATAGAGGACTAAAAAAGAGATAAGAATAAGTGCTAAGAGTGATCCGACACCAATAACTAAAAGTTTTATTTTATTCTCTTTTGGAAGCATCGTTTTTTCCTCTTTTTTTAGACTAGTTGTATCTTTTTTTTCTTCATCTCTTTTTTTGTCATTTTGTTGGTTGCTCATTATAGTTTCAGTATTACTTATATTTGTTTGTATATTTTTTTCCTCTTCGATCTCAGGCTCTTCTTCTTTGACTTTTTTGATTTCATGTGGTGTGACAATAGATGAAGCAATTTTTGTTATATAAGGAGCTATATCTGCATCAAAAGTGATAAATATAATCACCTCTTCACCCTCAAGGTCAATTTCAAATCTATATGTATTCTCTAAATCACTGAGAGTATTTCCATCGACAACCTCTTTATGAGAAATATTAAATTTTGTTGGACCAATATCTTCGAAGTTTTCACCATTTATAGCCGTCGTAAAACTTCCTGATGTATTTGAAATAAATTCCGATATAGCATCTACGGTATCATCATCGATAGTTAAGGCGAGTTTTTCTATAGATACACTCATCATAGTGTTAAAAATCAAAGCAGATGTTCTCGCAGGTATATAATAGGTAAATACAGAAGTGAAATCTGTAAAATCAAAGTTTGACTGTACTTCTAAGATTTCTATATCTCTAAGATCTTCTGGATGGGCTTTTGTTATTTGGGTTGTTTCTGCATCTTTTGCAAGAAGTGCGTTCAGTGTGTTTGTAAAACTATCTTCTATAAGTTTTGATAAATCTGATGCCATATTAATTTTCCAATTTCTTGTTTATTCTGTTTTGCTTTTGTTTCTGTAAAATCTTTTCTTTATTTCTTTGATAATACTCTTTTCTATATATTTTGAGTTGTTCTTTTTTTTTATCTCTATATTCTTTATCGTATTCAAGACGATTTTCTTTGTTGTTTTTATAATATTTCTGTTTTTTATCTCTATATTCTTGGATTTTCTTATGTATTGTTTCTTCTCTTGATTTGATATGATTCTTTTGTTTTTTTGCAATATCCCGTAACTTTTCCAAAAAATTACCAGAAAACAATTCTATTTCATAATCTACAGAATCAATTGTAGGAAAATCTGTATGTTTTTTTTGAATTTTTGATTTGAGATAATAAGCACGTTTTTTTTGTTTATGCTCTAAGATTTGTGCTTCTCGTCTTTTTTTTAATTCGTTTAAATCCATTGTATACTATCAAATATATAAAATTACATTAATAATCTATGATTTTAATGCGTTGACTGTTTGAAGCATAGTATCTGTAGTCGTAATCGCTTTTGAATTTGCTTCATATCCTCTTTGTGCGGTAATTAAATTTACCATCTCTGTTACAAGTTGCACATTTGAACCCTCGATAAATCCTTGGCTAAGAGAACCTAAACCATCAAGTCCTGGTGTAGTAACTATAGCATCTCCAGATGTATCACTTTCTAAATAGATACTATTACCTTGCGGTGAAAGTCCTGATGGATTGATAAAGTTAGCAAGAGTTATTTGACCTAGTTCTTGACTCACACCAGTACTTGCATCTTCACCTGTCACTGTACCATCACTAGCTATAGAAATTGATACTAACTCAGCAGGAATAACTATTTCAGGCTCCAATTTAAGTCCTTGTCCATTTACTATAGTACCATCACTGTCGAGTTTAAAAGCACCATTTCTAGTATAAGCCGTGTCACCTGTGGCAGTAGTTACTTGAAAAAAACCATCTCCCTCAATCGCAATATCATATGTATTCCCTGTTTCATTTAAATTTCCTTGTATGAAATTTTTTTGAATGCTAGCAAGTTTTACACCTAACCCTGTATCGATACCTGTTGGATTTTTAGTATCAGCAGAGGTATTACCAGCTGTATAATTCAATGACTGGTACATCAAATCTTGAAATTCTGCACGGTCTTGTTTGAAGCCATATGTATTAACATTGGCAATATTATTTGATATTACATCGATGTTCTTTTGTTGCGCTACCATTCCAGCCGCAGCTGTGTATAATCCTCTGATCATCTGGTGTCCTTTTTGGTGAGTTAAGTGAGAATATTTTACATTAGTTTCCATTAAAAATATATAAAACTAAAATTAAGATAAAATTTAATCTAATTTAAGTATAATCAAATTAGTATTTTATATAACAAAAGGATATTTATGAGAATATTAATAGTAGATGATAGTTCAACAATGAGAAGAATTATTGGAAACGTAGTGCAACAATTAGGTGTAAGTAAAGACGATTTTGATGAAGCAGAAGATGGTGTGGTAGCATGGAAACTTTTTCAAGAAAAGAATAATTACGATGTTGTTCTTACAGATTGGAATATGCCAAATATGAATGGATTAGAATTGGTAAAAACTATCAGAGGTGCTGATAAAAAAATACCTATTGTTATGATTACTACTGAGGGTGGTAAGGGTGAAGTTATTACTGCTCTCAAAGCAGGAGTGAACAATTATATTGTAAAACCATTTAGCGCAGAAATATTAAAAGAGAAACTAGACGGTCTAGTGAAAGCATAACCTATGAGTATGAGTCAAGAAGAGATTGAAGCACTCATGAGTGGTGCTGATGATATGGGTTTTGACGAAACAGAAGATTCTGTTGATGATATAGTAAATGAAGAAGATATATCCTCTCCAGAATCAGAAAATGAGGTTGATGTAAATGATATATTAGCTGGAATTGATGGTATCACAACTGAAGCAGAAGACTCCAAAAAAGAGGTAGATGTAAACGGTATATTAGCGGGAATTAATGATAATGTATCAAGTCCAAACGAAGATCAGATCACTAATGTCGATGATATGCATAATAAAATTAATAGTAGTCAATATCCAATGCCAGTAAGTAAAGAGAATAAAGTAGTCAATCAGTTAAATGAAGTTGCTGATGATAGTGAAGCAAAAGCATCACAAATATTTGATATATTGAGTTTTATATTAGATGAAAATTCAGAAATTTTACAATACAATAAAAATATCGTTGAATTTTTGGAAAAAGAGTCAGAATTATTAACATCATTATCTATTAAATTTCCTAATATAGCAGTATTTAATGAAAATTTATCACACGCTAAAACCCTCATAAAAAATTCAGATGATATTTTATCAAAAATAGAAGCAGAAAATAATAAAGTTTTCGAGGCTATGGAGATTATGCAATATCATGATATCAATAGACAAAAAATAGAACGAGTGATGTCTGTAATCAAAAAATTAAGTACCTATCTAAATAGTATTTTTGAAGATGATTCAGGAAAAGCTGAAGTTCAAATTGCAAAACATATTTCTGGTGATTCTAGTGATATTGTCAATGCTAATGACATAGAATCTCTCATTTCAGAATATTCTAAATAACAAATAGAGTGTAAGGGTAAAATTATGACACAGGGTATACATCAATTAACAGCAAGTATGATAAATCAACTTAATAGAGTTGATGTAATATCAAACAACTTAGCAAATGCAAATACAGTAGGTTTCAAAGAAGATAATTTGGCTGAAGGTTCTTTTAATAGGTATTTAAAAACAAAAATGCAAAAAGATGAAGTGACTATAAAAGAAAGTATAGTTATGGATACTATTCCTAAAATTGATACACATTATATCAATGAAAGTCATGGGTCTTTAAGGGAAACAGGGAACTCTCTTGATTTTGCTCTTCAAGATGAAAATGCTTTTTTTAAAGTTGAAAATGGACAAGGTGATACAGAATATACGAGAGATGGTTCATTTAGAGTACAAGATGGACAGCTTGTAACCCAAAATGGTTATGCTGTTTTAGGTGCAAATAATCAAGCAATCAACATAAACAATCCAGATTTTGCACAGTCAATAGGTGTCGTAAATACAGATTTTGAAAATTTAGAAAAGGTTGGAAACAATAATTTTAAAGCGATAAAAGATCAAGATGTCATAGCATTGGTATCCAATGATGGAGTTTTGCTCCAAAATACACTTGAGCAGAGTAATGTAAATACTATCAAAACTATGGTGGGACTTATAGAAGCACAGAGAAAATTTGAACAATCTCAAAAAGCTATCACTGGAATTGATACTATTAATAGTAAAGTTATTGATAGTATTGGTAACAATAGATAATTAGGATTTAGACAATATGAAACCAAGTAGTGTAACAGAACTTTTATTTGATCAATTAAATTTTAGGGGTGAAAGACAAAAAGTTATATCGTCAAATATCGCCAATATAGATACACCTGATTTTAAAACAAAAGAGTTGCATTTTAATGATGCCTTAGAAAAATCAAATAAAGAGTATCAGCTCCCATTGGCAACAACACATAACAATCATATGGCTATAGCTAAAAATAATGATCAAAATAATTTTGAAATATATGAAGTAGAAAATTTAATTGAACAAAATGATGGTAACAATGTAAATTTAGATACACAAATGAGTGAAATGTCAAAGAATTCTATGATGTTTACAGCAGTACAAAATTCGATAAAAAAAGATTCAGCATGGTTTAAAACTATGATTGATTCATCAAGTAAAAACTAAATAGGATAGAAAAGTATGGATCAAATTTTAAAGTTTATAAACAATTTAAATTCAGCACAAAGAGCAGTTATAATAGGGGGATTTTCTGTATTATTTTTATTTTTGATTGGATTATTAATTTATTCAAATATAAAGGCACAGGATGAAGAATTAAATTATACAATAGCAAGTAACTTAACAAAAGCACAAGTTATGCTAGCAAGTAATGAACTTGATGCTGCTACTATTCCTTATGCAATAGTAGGTTCTGGAAACAATTTAACACTTAAAACAAATAAAAATAATATAAATATTGCTAAAATAAAATTGGTTACGAGCGATGCCGCAACTACAAAACATACAGGATGGGAGCTTTTTGATAAAAGTTCATTAGGAACAACAAATTTTGAAAATAAAGTCAAATATCTAAGAGCTTTAGAGGGAGAATTGGGTCGTTCTTTGGAATCTATTTCTGGAATATTATCTGCCTCTGTCAAAATAGCTATCCCTAAAGAATCTGTATTTACAGAAAGAAAAACAGATCCAACAGCATCTGCTGTTTTAAACTTGAGAGAAGGAACTGCTTTATCTCAAAGACAAATAGAAGGGATCAAAAACTTTGTAGCTTCTGCAATTCCAAAACTCAAGCCAGAAAATATCAAACTTATTAATCAAAATGGTTCATTATTAGAAGATAATCTTGAAAGTATGGAAAGCATAAAATATATTGAGCATGAAAAATATAAAGTAAAACTAGAAAATGATTATGAAAATAAAATCAAAGATCTATTATTGCCTTTTTTAGGTGATCAAAGAGTTGTAGCTAAAGTTTCTGTCGATTTAGATTTTACAAAACAAGAGATAAGTCAAGAGATATATGAGCCAGAGGGAACTATAAGAAGTCAACAAACTACAGAGGTAGCAGCACAGTCTGATTCTAAAGAGCCTAAAGTAGGTGGAATCCCTGGGGCTGAAGATAATATTGAAGATCCTGACAATCAAAATAATTTAAAAATAACAAAAACTTCTAAAGAGGAAGCAAAAAATGTTACAAATTATGAAATATCCAAAAAAGTAATTAGTCAAAAAAATAATGCTTATGCAGGTATAGCTAAAATAACAGCAGCAGTTACTTTTGATTCTGCAGTTTTAGAGAAACAAGATAACAAAAAAGAGTTCTTAGAAAGTTTAAATTCTATCGTTGAAGATGCAGTGGGGTATCGTGAAAAAAGAGGTGATAGTGTTACAGTCAAATCTTTTAGATTTATAGGATTACAACCTTTTGGAGAAGCAGCTGTTGCTGTTGCATCAGATGATGATACAGGCTTGAATATGTTATCGACACAATCTATTCTAAAAGATTATGGTGAGTATATTCAATATTTTATAGCTATGATATTATTATTGATATTTTACAAAAAATTTATCTCTAATAATGACATTCAACTTGCAGGAGATGGGGAAAAAACAGGAATTACAGCCAATGGCGATTATGAAGAACTGTTCGATGAGTTTGATGTAAAATCAGAACAAAATAAACTCAAAGCGAAAGTCAAGAGTCAAATACTGAGTAATCTTGATGGTTTAACAGCAGAAGAATCTGCAAAATATGAGGTATTGATAGATCAAATGGAAAAAAGTATTAGCGACAATCCTGCTGATATTGCACAGATGATATTGATGTTATTAACTGAAGGCGATGAAAAATTCAAACGTTAAACTAGCTAAAAAAGGGATAAATATATGGTAAAAGATACAACGAAAGCTGCTTTAGAAAATATGCCAATGTTAGATAAAATTGCACATTTTTGTGTACTTATTGGTGAAGAATCGACTGTTAAAATATTTCAGAGTTTACCTGCTGATATTGTAGAAGATTTGTCAGTTGCTATTACTCAAATAAAATCTATCGACAAAGAAAAATCTCTTGGAATATTAGAAGAGTTTCATCTCTATATTCAATCTAGTTCTTATATAAGTTCGGGTGGATTTGGATATGCAAAAGATATTTTGTACAAATCGTTAGGTAAAGTTGAAGCAGACAAAGTACTGGCTCGACTCGCTCGACTTCAAGAAGCAAAACAATCATTTGCCTATCTTGAAAATATCGATCCGAAGCAATTGGCTGATTTTATCAAAGATGAATCACCACAAACTATTGCGGTTGTTTTGGCACATATGGATGCAGAAGATGCTTCAGCTGTATTATCAAAATTAGATGACACCTTAAAAGTAAAAATATCTATGCAAATGGCAACTATAAAAGATGTTTCACCGAGTATTGTACAGTCTATGTCAAAAGTTTTGGAGAAAAAACTTGAGTCATTATTGGCTTCTATTGTTACTGTTGGTGGGGTGAAAACTGTAGCGGATATGCTCAATAAAATGGGTGGTAAATCTACAGAAATTCTTGAAAATATTCAGGGACTCGATCCTGCTTTGGCAGCAAAGATAAAAGAAAATATGTTTGTATTTGAAGATCTCTTGGCATTAGACAAAAATGATATTATGAAAGTATTGGGAAATGTCGAAACAGAAGATCTTACTATTGCTCTTAAAAATGCTACAGAAGAGGATATGGCTATCATTATGGGATCTATGTCACAAAGAGCAAGAGATAGATTTAGAGAAGAGTTTGAGATGTTGGGTCGTACAAAAATTAAAGATATTGAAGATGCTCAAAGAAAAATACTTGATGTTGCGATGAAACTACTTGAAAGTGGTGAAATAGAACGAATAGAGGATGATTAGCGATGTATAGTAATAATGTAAACACAACTTCAAAAGTAATAAAAGCAAACACTGATACAGTCCCTTTTGAATTAGGTACATTTGTGACAAATGACCAAAATCAAAATGCAAATATGAAAAATGTAGCAGTGCTCAATGACAAATCAATCAATGGAAATGTAGACCCTGTTTTAGCAGAGATAAAAGTACTTCAAAAAAACTTAACTCAAATAGGAAAAAGAGTAGAATCTATAGAAAGAGATGGTGTCAAAGGTAGAGATCTTGATCGTCAAGTGGTCAATGCACTTAAAGATCTCAAACAATATTCCACTTTTTTTGAACAAGCTGTATTTCAGATGGAGACAAAACTTGTCAAGACATCATTTTCTATTGCCAAAAAAATTATTGGGATAGAGCTAGGTGAAAACTCTGCTTTGATTGCCCAAGAGACCATAAAAGGGATGATGGACAAAATAAAAACATCTTCAAAAGTGACTATTCATCTCAATCGAAAAGATTATATTATACTTAAAGATAAGATAAAATTTGATAATTATGTAAGTGTACAAGAGGATCCAAATGTTACAGCAGGTGGTGTGGTAATCGCAAGTGATTTAGGTAATTTTGATGGTAATGTTGAGTCAAAATTAGAGTCAATGCTACACTCTTTGGATGCATTGATCTAAATAAATTATAAGTAAAACTACTACACACTTACATATTTTTTCTTAAAATATACAAAATAAACATAAAAAATAAACTTTTTTATGTTATAATCGAAGAAATATGATTGTAGAGAATTAAATATGGAAATTACAACAAATGATTATAATGTACTCGTCGATACAGAAGCTGCCGTCGATGTGATATTGGGGCATACAGATATCACGGTCAAAGAGTTTTTGGATTTTTCTGAGGGTGACATCATCGCTTTAAATAAAGAAGCTGGTGGTGGTGGAGATATATTTGTAAACTCTAGGGTTATTGGTACAGGAGATATTATTGTTATTGATGAAAAATTAGCAATACGGGTGCAGGATTCTATGAGTCCTGAAAAAGTTGTCAATTTCTTTTTTGATGAAAAAACAGTTTAGGAGTAACTTATGGCAGTTGATACAGTAACAACTAGTAGTTCGACAGGTATTGATGGAAATGCATACACAACATCGGTAAGTAATGATACATTAACAAATGCAGATTTTTTGACTTTAATGCTAGCAGAGATGGAGCAACAAGATCCTACAGATCCTACAGATACATCTACTTTGATTGATAATCAATTACAATTATCAACAATCCAAGCTAATCTTGATATGACTACAGCTTTGGCATCGTTAGAGACCTCTTACGCCAACTCAGCACTCTCAAATGCAGCTAGCTTGATAG
>Ga0193952_1000440_pt1 | contig 17783 bp, 12 predicted proteins | sample BB_3_MG_FD_140368 | JGI IMG/M metagenome (GOLD analysis project Ga0193952, IMG submission 140368) | Microbial mat bacterial communities from the Broadkill River, Lewes, Delaware, United States - BB_3_MG | ecosystem: Environmental > Aquatic > Freshwater > River > Microbial mats | place: USA... | reverse complement strand
TGATGCATCAATGTTGCTACATCGTTACTGATACAAGCATCATTAACATCCGTATTCTCAATCAGCTCAACCACTACACTTTGATGCTTAGCTAGCATCTCCACAATTGCATTCTCTTTATCCGCATTCCCGAACACAGCAAAAGCATGCGGATCTAAATTTAAAAACAGGGGATATGAATCAGGGCGAAAGCGAATCTGTAAGCGCTTAAGTTGTAACTCAACTTGAGCTAACATTAGCGGGCTTTCATGTAAGACTTGGAAAATATCTAAAGGTGGTATTTTATTTCCTTTATCATCAAAGAAGCGGGCTAACGCTTCGTACCCCATCACCGCGCCACTTAACGTATCAACAATGGGCTGATACTCAACGCCGAAACGCTGCTGCTCAACTAAATCGAGCAGCGCCACATTATTATTTGGGTAAGGTTGTAAATTTACATCTAGCTGCATCAATTCTTTTTCCTGTAAACGTAATGATAATCAATACTATTACAGTTCAGACAGAAATCACAGGCGCTAAATTGAGTATTTAATCAAAATAGGGAAAATACACCCGCCATTAAAATAACTGAAATTGTGTCGCTCAACCCTTCACATAGCTCATAACAAGTCAAAAACCTAACAAAGCAATTCAGCAAAACATTTTATTTTCTTTGGCTTAAAGCTACATTATGGAAACCAGACTTAATCATTTGCCGAGGAAGCCCAATGCGACTTCTGATATTCATACTAATAACTGCAGCATTCTGCATCAGTGGTTATCTCTTTCTTAACGCTGAAAAATCCGTAACGACGACCCTATCGACCAACCCTAAAACCACCAATGACAACCCTAATGCACAACAACATATAAGTGCGCTTACGCATAAAGCAGATCAACCCATATCCATAGAAACAGCTGACAATTTTGTAACCGCAGAACAGCTTCTACATATACCAAATCCCACAAGCGACAACACGGCGGACATCACACCTGAAACGACAGCTGGTAGCCCCGCAAATGCTGAAACAGACACCTTTGCTGTTACAAGCCATCTAAATGTGATCAAAAACCCTCAACAGCCAAAAAATGATCATATTCCATCACTGACCACGATCCCTACTGCACTAAAAAACCAAATAAAATTACAAGAACTATTAGACAATCCAGATCAATCTTCACAGAAGGTCTACTTTATTCATGCTGTCAATGAAGGTGATGATGAAGGCCTGTGGGGAATAATCCAGCATGGTTTGATGAAAACATTTACCACAGGGTTAACCCTTCCTGGACTTGATAAAACGGTTTCAGTTCACATACCGAAAGAAGCAGACGAAAAGCTTGATGACAAACGGAGCTCTTTTTTAGGTCAGGTTTTGAAAAACAAAGTGGATAAAACCTACATTTATAATTTTCAAAAAGGGATCCTGGGTGACAACCCGAACTTAATAAAGCCAGGCCAACAATTAATTATAGTGACATTTACTGAGCAAGAATTAATTGACATCTATGAGCACTTTACCTCGTTATAAAGGAGCCTAAATGATAGATCTATATACTTGGGGAACACCAAACGGCCGAAAAATTTCTATTATGCTAGAAGCCTTAAGGCTACCTTATCGCGTTCACCCTATTAATATTTTAGAAGATGAACAATTTGCTCCTGCGTTTCTGAATATAAGTCCGAATAATAAGATCCCTGCCATTGTTGACAATGAGGGTCCTAATGGCGAAACCATTAAATTATTCGAGAGCGGTGCGATTTTGCTCTACCTAGCTGAAAAAAGCGGAGAATTCATTCCCTCCGACCCAATTGCTAAGCTTGATTGCCTACAGTGGCTGATGTGGCAAATGGGTGGCTTCGGACCAATGCTAGGCCAAGCACATCATTTCAATAAATTTGCTAAGGAGAAAGTTCCATACGCCCAGCAACGCTATAATGACGAATCACAACGTTTATGGGGTGTGCTCAATAACCAACTGGCTGATAAATCGTTTGTCATTGGAGATGAACTATCGATAGCGGATTTTGCGATCTATCCTTGGGCAATGCGCTACGAATGGCAACATATTGATCCCGATAAATTTCCATACGTACAGGCATGGATTACACGAATGGGACATATTGAATTTGTACAACGTGGTATGCAAGTCCCTTGATGACCACCTGACGAATATCAGCACCAATCAATCTAGCTATTTTTCAGCTATACAATAGTCGGTGGAAGACGGTTATTAAAAACAAACAGCCTTCCACAGCTTTTTTCAAACAATGCCCTACCCTCTGAATGTCGATAGAGGCCTCTACGTTTAGCAAAAAGCGCCTTTATCCAACCAGCCGATTATTGCGATAGTCGTCAATGGCTTGCTCAACCTCTTCCATTGTATTCATCACAAACGGACCATACTGCGCCACAGGCTCACCCAAAGGTTTCCCGGCCAATAAAAGCATTCTGGCGCTTTTTTCATGCGTATGCAGGGCAACGCCAGAACCATCGGAAAGCACATAAGCATTGTTACTCGATAAAAGCTCATGACCGATGGTAGCCTCACCTTCAAACAGATATACAAAAGCATTATGGTTTCTGGGCAATGGCAACACAATTTCCGAAAACGGTGCTAGCTGGATATCCACATATAAAGGTTGAGTGCTATCAACACTGATGGGACCGTCCATCTGTAAACCCTCTATTGCCATTGAACCTGCTATCACTTTGATGATCACGCCATTATCAAGATCAAATTCAGGAACATTTTCAGGCGCAATATTCTGATATGCCGCGGGCTTCATCTTCTCTGCCGCAGGCAGATTAATCCATAGCTGAAATCCGCGCATCAATCCTTCTACCGGCAGTGGGCGTTCTTCATGAATCACCCCTCTTCCAGCAGTCATCCATTGAACACCTCCAGAAAACAGTTCCCCTTCATGGCCCATATGATCACGATGAATCATATGGCCATCCAGCATATACGTCACGGTCTCAAAGCCACGGTGAGGGTGCGCTGGAAAACCAGCAATATAATCATCAGGATTATCTGTTGAGAATGCGTCCAGCATCAAGAAGGGATCCAGCCTTACGCCCGGATTTCTTCCCAAGCTTCTCTTTAACTTAACCCCAGCGCCGTCTTGGCTATCTACAGCAGGAATAGTACGGACGACTGTTCTATAGGAACCTGTCTCTGGGCTATTCATAGCTCCCCCCTTCCGTGCGGACGATCTAAATCGAATTCAGGACCTATTGATATCACTCCCGTAGGATTAATAGTGGTATGACTACGATAATAGTGGTGTCTAATATGCGCCATATCAACAGTTCCAGATACCCCCTCCATCTGATAAATCTCTCTTAAGTACCCTGATAATGATGGATAATCAGCTATTCGCTTTAGATCACATTTGAAATGCGTTACATACACAGGGTCAAACCGGATCAACGTCGTAAACAAACGAATGTCAGCCTCAGTAAACCGATCCCCCAACAAATAACGTTGCTGAGATAAGCGGTTTTCCAGCGTTTCTAACGCGCTGAACACGCCTTTTACTGCCTGCTCATATGCCTCTTGTGACGTTGCAAAACCCGCTCGGTATACGCCATTATTAACTGAGTCATAAACAAACTCATTGACACTATCAATCTCTGTTTGCAGCTCAGCTGGGTAAAAATCACCCGCGGTTGCGTCTAAATGATCAAAAACCGAATTGAACATACGGATGATATCGGAAGATTCATTATTGACGATAACCTTCTGTTTTTTATCCCATAGAACAGGCACAGTAACCCGGCTAGAACATAAAGGTTCGCTCTGGGTATAAATTTGGTGCAAATACTCTTTAGCGTACAAATGATCGCCTGTTGCGCCTGGAAAATCATTGCCAAAAGTCCAACCCATTTCATGCATTAGAGGGTTAACAACGCTGACACTGATTAAGTCCTGTAAACCTTTCAGTTCACGCATGATTAGCGCACGATGTGCCCAAGGGCAAGCTAACGAGACATACAGATGATACCTATCTTTTTCTGCACGATATCCCGTCTCTCCATCTCGACTAATCCAATTCCTAAATTTAGATTCTGATCGAATAAACTGGCCTTTATTATTTTCAGTATCGTACCACTGATCGCTCCACTGCCCTTCAATAAGTAAGCCCATAACAATGCCCTTTACGGTTAATTAAATGCGGTAATTTGATCCGTTGCTTCAGCCAAAGACTGCTCGGCGGTATCGCCCATACTCAAGCCCTCGGCGTAAATCACTTCAACCTGCTCTAAACCAATAAAGTTCAAGAACTGTTTCACAAATGGGATTTGAAAATCGATACCACTCTCTTTATATAAACCGCCACGAGTAGCAAATAGATAAACAGGTTTATCATCGATTAACCCAACCGGGCCATTCTCGGTATAACGGAAAGTCACGCCAGCTCTCGCTAGCAGATCAAAGTATGCTTTCATCTGGGATGGCACCGCAAAATTGTACATCGGAACCCCCATAATAATTTGATCAGCATTCACCAATTCCGCAATAAGCTCATCCGATTGATCAACAATCATCTGCTGCTCTACTGTGCGCTCTTCCTTCGCCGTCATCAGTGCCATGACACGCACGCCATCTAAATGCGGCACAGGTTCGTTAATCAGATCGCGCTCAACAACCTCTCCATCTGGGTTCGCAACTTTCCACTGTGCTATAAACGCGGCCGCTAACTGAGCCGATTTTCCATCTTCACCAAAGATGCTGGATTTAACATGTAAAAGCGTAGTCATAATATTTACCTATAAATTCTGTCATAAAGAGGATGATCTACATCCGATGAGATCATTATCACACCCACAAAACTGATGATTAATAGCAAAATACTACGCTAATAAATCTAAAAAACTGATATATAATATCTCTACAATATTCGATAAATATCATTATAGAGGCGAGGTTCGATGACAAACGTCACATTAGAGCAATGGCAAACCTTAACAGCTATCGTCGATAACGATGGCTATGCTGGCGCTGCCGAAGCGATGAATAAGAGCCAATCCTCCATGAGTTACGCCATTCAAAAACTAGAAAGCAGTCTAAATATTAGGGTGTTCACTATCGAAGGAAGACGGGCGGTGCTTACGCCAATCGGCAAAATAATGTACCAAAGAGCAGAAAACTTATTACAAACGGCCAGACAGATGGAGGAGCAAGCAGCGCAATATGCAGAAGGCTGGGAGCCCGTAATAAGAGTAGCGATGGATACACTGTTTCCAGAATGGTTGATGCTCGAAGTAGTTGAACATTTTACCACTGAGCATCCACTCACCCGGATAGAGCTTCTTGAAACCGTTCTAAGTGGTACAGATGAAGCCCTACTGCGTAAAGAGGCTGATCTCGTTATTGGAGGAAGAATCCCACCAGGGTTCTTGGGCAACCCGCTTCTTAAAATAACCTTTCAAGCTGTAGCAGCCCCCTCACACCCATTACACCACCTTGGCAGACGCATTAATTATGAAGACTTACAGCTGCACCGCCAACTGGTTGTCAAAGATTCCGGCAGCAGGAATATCGACGCTGGCTGGCTAGGCGCTCAACAACGATTAACCTTAAGCCATGTCCACACATCAATCGCAGCAGCAACTAAAGGGCTTGGCTATGCCTGGTATCCTAAATTAAAGATTCATAACGAGTTGACACTGGGTACGCTTAAAGCCCTGCCATTGGAGATGGGTAGTGAACGGCATGTACAACTTAACTTGATATATGCAGATGGCGATTATGTAGGTCCAGCGGCCAAACGCTTTGGCGAACTGCTCACTGATGCGATCGCTAAAGCGAAATGTTTACAAGCACCATAACCACCGGTCTAAACAAAGCAGGCAGGAAAAAGACTATAAATACTAGTAGTAAACCAAGCTTTCAAACAAAAAAGCCTGTTCACTATATATGCAAAAATTGGAATTTAAGCCTTAATACGATAGAATTCGCTGCCAAAATTTTTGCACTGCTATTTACCCACTTTCTCAATATACACAGCGGCAAAACAAAGCTAGCTTCTTTCTACTAATAACAAATGAGATAAAACACCCATGCCCGTTGCGATTCTCTTTCTTGCTTTTTTTCTAACAGAGGCAGGCATATCGGGTTTAATCACCAACCTAAATCTACATGATGAATACTTCTGGTTTGAAGCCGTCACTAACGCATCGGCTCAAGCGCTCATCTCCCTATTTACATTTAGCATACTGATTCAGTTCTTCCCTTCTCTAAAGCCTTCCCCCAGGGCCCGAGAATGGCACTTTCTTCAATTTGGTTTAAGTGCTTTTGGTATCGAATTGCTACTGATGCTCATGCAGTCGATTGTTTATTTACCCAACATATCCGACAGCCAGTTATTAATTGCTAAAGCGTTCCTTTATGCGTTTATTGGCACAACCGCTATTTATATCTACACGATCAAGCCTGAGGCCAACCGATTTACTTGCATTCTCAATACCATACAACTCAGGTATTCAACGTCTTATCTTTTTGGTGTTATTCTGCTACTCACATTTCTCAGTATCGTCTATCAAAAACAAACTGAGCAATATGAAAATAACTTAATCAAAAATGAAACCGAACAACTCGTACTGATCGAAAAAGCACTCAGTTATCGTATTTCAGAAGCGGTATTAGATACACTGGAACTCGCATCTCAACCTGATTTTATTCGGCACCTACAAGGTCACAGAAACTCTTTAGAAGAGGTGCAGCTGGAATTTCAAAACTCTGTTCGTATAAAACAAAGCTATGACCAAATTCGTTTCATCGATTCTAATGGCCAAGAATCGGTTAGAATTAATAAAGCAGGAAATGCTGTAGAAGTTGTCCCTCCACAGAAATTACAAAACAAAAAAGACCGTTATTACGTCCCCCTAACAGGGAAACTAGACCACGGAAAAGTTTATATTTCCCCGCTGGATCTAAATATAGAGCATGGGAAAGTTGAAATTCCTCACAAACCTATCACTCGTATATCGACCCCTGTAAAAGACAATAACGATAACCTGCTGGGGTTAATTGTTATCAACCTTAATGCAAGCCACCTGATTCAACACTTAAAAGATGCCCAAAAACTCAGTAAGGGTAATATTATGATGCTTAATCACCAAGGCTATTGGTTGCATGATGATAACCCTGAACAGCTTTGGTCATTTATGTTTGAAGACAAGCCACAAGCTCGTATACAAGACCAGCTACCAGATCTTTGGCAGATAGCCAAAACGAACAGATCTGGCTACTTAGTTCGGAACGATGGATATTATGTTTTTCACAAAGTGCAGTTAAACCAATCTTCACGCATATATCTGTTTGAACAAGCTCCTTTCCTATGGCCTGAATGGACGTTAATAACGCATATACCACTTAATAAAGTCGCTCAGGGAAGCATGCTTAGGCTGCAACTTTTTGTCGTTTTCTGCATTCTCATTGCTTTAGTCACCGGCATCGGTACCTATCTATATACATTGTCACAATTAAAACGTAGCTATGCTGAAACCAAAGTTAAGCATATGGCAGAGCACGACCCATTAACGGGTTTATACAACCGCAGAAACCTAATGGAACAGCTTGAACGCGCTTTAGTCCACTCTAAGGTGACTCAGACTCAACTTGCAGTGCTCTATCTTGATTTAGATAATTTCAAACCGATCAATGATCGATTTGGGCACGAAGCAGGCGATGAGGTGCTGAAACAGGTCAGCAAGCGCTTATCTCAAATATTACGTAAAACAGACACCCTTGCTCGAATCGGCGGTGACGAGTTCGTCATTCTTATTCAAAACCCAGAAAGCCAGCAAAGACTACTCGAAATTGCCGAGAGAATAATATCAAGTTTCAATGATCCGATTCATATAGCTAATTTCAACTGCCAACTTGGTGTAAGTATTGGGATTGTTATTACGCGTGATAATAATGAAAGTAGAGATGAGCTATTAAAAGCAGCTGATTTGCTCATGCTAGAGGCCAAATCAAAAGGCAAGAATTGCTATAGTTTTTCTCATATTGAAGGACTCTGTGAACGACCAAATAAAGAACCAGAAACTGCTTAAGCCCTGCAGTTTCTGGCATTCACAATCTAAAGTTTATGCTCTTTCAAGCGCCATAAGTAGTACGCAGCCGGCAGCAAGACTAAGGTAAGCACAACCGCACTGACCATTCCTCCAATCATTGGTGCAGCAATTCGCTGCATAATCTCTGATCCGGTCCCATCACCATACATAATTGGTAATAAACCAGCGATCACAGTAGCAACTGTCATCATTACCGGGCGAACGCGCATGCCGGCACCATTTATTACCGCCGTTCTCAAATCATCGGGCGTTAAATTGCCTTTTTTCTGATCAAAAGTGGCCTGATAAGACTGGTTCAAGTAAACCAACATGATCACCCCTATCTCAACAGCAACTCCCGCTAACGCAATAAAGCCGACGCCCACAGCAACGGAGAAATTAAACTGATTAAGATACAGCATCCATATCCCACCAATTAAAGCTAAAGGTAGCGTTCCCATAATCAACGCAACCTCTGCAACCCGCCTAAAGCAGAGATATAGCAGAACAATAATAATGCCGATGGTTAATGGTATGACATAACTTAAACGCTCTTTTGCCCGAATTAAATACTCGTACTGCCCCGACCAATTAATGGAATAACCGGCAGGCAATATGACATTATCAGCAACGGCTTTCTGCGCATCTTTAACATATGAGCCCAGATCCTTTCCCTCTATGTCGACAAAGGTCCAGCCATTCGGGCGCGCATTTTCACTCTTAATACCAGGAGGCCCGTCATCAATTGTGATTGATGCCACATCAGCTAAGGCGATCCTTGCTCCCATCGGTGTCACTAGCGGCAGCTGGTGCAACCGTTCTACAGAGTCTCGATATTCCTGAGAGTAACGAACATTAATCGGGTAACGTTCTAAACCTTCAATCGTTTGAGATACATTCATCCCGCCAATTGCACTCATTACAACCGTTTGTATATCCGCAATATTTAAACCATAGCGCGCCGCCTTTTCTCTTTGGATATCGATATTAATATACCGACCACCGGCAACACGTTCTGAATAGACTGAAGCCGTCCCTTCCACATTGATAAGGACCGCTTCAAGCTGTTGGCCTATCTGTTGAATAACACCTAATTCAGGCCCCGCTACCTTTAAACCTACAGGGGTTTTAATCCCCGTCGCTAGCATATCGATACGCGTTTTAATCGGCATAACCCACGCATTTGTTAACCCTGGAAATTTCACTAAATTATCTAACTCTTTGGTAAGCTTTTTAGTTGTCATGCCCTCTCGCCACTGATCTTTAGGCTTTAAGGTAATAAAGGTTTCAATCATTGTAAGCGGCGCTGGATCTGTAGCCGTTTCTGCACGGCCTATTTTACCAAAAACCCTCTCGACCTCTGGGACCGAACGGATCAATTTATCCGTTTGCTGTAACAGCTCGCGCGCTTTACCTATCGATATACCAGGATAGGTAGTTGGCATGTACATCAAATCACCTTCGTCCAAAGGCGGAATGAATTCACTCCCGATTTTATCAAGCGGCCAAAAACCTAGTACGGTTATAAGCAACGCCCCCATTACCGTTGCTTTTGGCCAACTCAACACGCACCGAATAACAGGTAGATACAATGCTAATAAAAACCGATTAATTGGATTTTTATGTTCAGGTAATACCTTACCCCGAATACAGTAACCCATGAGTACAGGCACAAGGGTTACCGCCAACCCTGCCGCCGCAGCCATCGCATAAGTTTTGGTATAGGCTAAAGGCGAAAACATACGCCCCTCTTGCGCCTCAAGGGTAAAGACAGGCAGGAAGCTCATTGTAATAATCATCAAACTAAAAAAGAGCGCAGGTCCAACCTCAGCTGAAGCTCGTGCGATCACCTGCCAACGGTTTTGATCGGTTAACGGCGTCCTCTCTATATGCTTATGCACATTTTCGATCATCACAATAGCGCCATCCACCATCGCGCCAATAGCGATAGCAATCCCGCCTAAAGACATAATATTTGCATTAATGCCTTGGTAATACATCACAATAAAAGCAACTAAAATACCGATTGGAAGGCTAATAATAACCACCCAAGAGGAGCGAAAATGAAACAAAAACAATGCACAGACAACGATAACGACAAGAAACTCTTCTAGAAGCTTCTCAAATAAATTATCGACTGCGCTTTCGATTAAACCGGAGCGATCATATACAGTAATGACCTCTACCCCTTCGGGTAAACTACGCTTTAACTCTTCCAGCTTTCTTTTGACTCCCTCAATAGTCGTTTGAGCATTTTCACCAAAACGCATCACGACGATGCCCCCAACGACCTCCCCTTGCCCATCAAGCTCAGCAACTCCTCTGCGCATCTGCGGCCCGACGACCACATCCGCAACATCTTTCAATAATATAGGCGTGCCTTTCAATGTGGCCCCTAAGGGAATTGTCCTAATCGCTTCGACACCATCCAGATAACCTGAAGCACGAACCATATATTCCGCTTCCGCCAACTCAATCACTGAAGCACCGCTTTCCTGGTTAGCGCGTTTGATGGCACGATTGATGTGAGAAAGAGGAATATTGAATGCCCGTAGTCGATCAGGATCTACCCTGACTTGATACTGTTTAACCATTCCGCCAACAGGCGCAACTTCGGAAACCCCAGGGACGGTTTGTAACTCGTATTTTAAAAACCAATCTTGCAAACTACGTAACTGAGAAAGATCATGCTGTCCTGTACGATCAACAAGCGCATAAAGGTAGACCCAACCAACACCGGTAGCATCGGGGCCAAGCTGAGGTTTAGCATTCTCGGGTAGTTTAGACGCTACTTGGCTGAGGTACTCAAGAACACGACTCCTAGCCCAATACAGGTCGGTGTCTTCATCAAAGATCACATAGACATATGAGTCGCCAAAGAAAGAGAAACCACGTACCGTCTTTGCGCCTGGAACAGACAACATAGCGGTGGTTAAAGGATAAGTAACTTGATCTTCTACAACTTGGGGGGCTTGTCCTGGATAGCTTGTTTTAATAATCACTTGCACATCAGAAAGATCAGGAATGGCATCAATCGGCGTATTTTTAACCGCAAAAGCCCCCCAACCCACAATGATTAAAGTCGCAAGCAGAACAAAAAAACGATTATGAATAGACCAGTAAATTAAAGCCTTAATCATAATTCACCCCCAGGAATACTTCCCGGTGCTTTGGGACGAGACTGAATAAAATCGACCAGCTGCAGCTCCCCCATGTTGCGACCTTTCAACAACACCTGAACAGGACTTTTTTCAACCAATAAGGAGGGATCTAATGATTCAGAAATTGGTACCTCCATCACCATCGATGGCTGTTGCCACTCACGTATTGCCTGATGCCTAAGCACGACAAGCTGCTTTTCAAGATCAATTTCCTCTATCACTGCCTCAGTCCAAATCTCATCGATCACTCCCATGCTAGGAGGAGTCATTCTTAAGAAATCTGAGCTAATACTGGATTCTGAATCCAACAAAAATTGGGCGGAAGTAACAACGCGGTCCTCTGGATATAATCCATATAAAACAGCGGTTCTATCAGCAAAACGTGAGCCGAGCTCCACCCCTACTGATTTAAACTGCCCTTTACCCAAGGCAACAACCACCCTAGATTGAGTTCCGGTAATGATCACAGCACTGGAAGGAACACTAAGCATAGGCGTTGTCGGCTTGGTTCTTAATGCGAGGCGCGCAAACATATCGGGTTTTAGCAGTAGGTCGGGATTATCAAATTTTAAACGCACCTGAAGCGTACGCGTTTTTTGATTGAGTGCGGGATAAACATAATCAACCTGGCCTACCCAACGCTGCCCCGGTAGATAATCTAATGTCATTTCGACCTGATCCCCCACACTGACCAGATCCGCCTGACTCTCAAAAAACTCGGCGGTTACCCATACCTGATTGAGAGGCCCTAAGCTCATCAATTTGATCGCAGGTTTAATAAACATCCCTTGGCGAATATTCAGCTGGCTGATGTAACCGGAATTCAGTGCATAAACGGGTACATACTCAATAACGCTACGCTGCGCCTTTAACTGTTCGATGAACGCTGGAGAGACCCCTAGCGCTTTTAATTTATCTTGGCTAGCTTGACGTAAAAAACGATTACCACTTTTATTCGCTATCAAAAACTCTTCCTGTGCATTCAATAATTCAGGGGAATAAACGCGATAAAGCAATTGCCCTTTTTCAACATACTCGCCCTCTTCATGGACAGAAACGGATCCAACCCAACCTTCAATTCGCGAATGAACATCACTCATTCGCTCTTGATCAAAAGAAACATAACCTACCGTGTGCAACACTGATTGCAGTGGACTAAATAAAACCGGTTCAGTCCTCACACCTAGATTATTAACCACTTCGGGGTTAATACTTACTGTTCCAGGTGAATCACCTATCGCTAAATCAGCGGCGTATACCGGCACCAACTCCATCCCCATAGGGGAAAGACCTGGTTTATCTCGCTGATAATTCGCATCCATTGGCGCTACCCAGTACAAAGGCTTGTCGTCTTCCGCTGCAACTGCACCGCCTTTAGTTTCCACTTGCGCTAGAGCAAAATAATACCCGCCCGACAAACCCATCAATAAGGCGATAACCGTTAAGATGTATCTATTCATTGCCTTAGTCTCCTATCCTAGATGGGGTAATAGTGCTCAACTGAGGATCTTTTCCTGCTAGCAAGTAATTAATACGTACAACGCTCATTGCCCGCTCATGCTCTAATGCTATTCTTTGTAACCTGCTTTCAAGCTCACTTATCGCAGCAATGGATACATCAATAAAACGCCCATCTGAAGAGGAATAAGCATCTAATGCAGCTAACCTTTTAGCCCTTAATTGCCGGAGATAGCCATGGCTATAAATTTTAATTCGTTGTTCAAAACCAAGCAGATTTGCCCATTCACTTTTTAACTTTGCTTTTAAACTACGCGCTTGTAACAAACGCTTTTCCTTCGCGGCTTCGCGTTGATTGATCGCTGAGTTACGCTTAGCATCTTGGCGTTTTGCAGGAAAAATGGGGAGATCAAATGTCACTGCCACACTAAACAGATCAGAACGTTCCCGCCCCGTTTCCGAATCATCTCTATAACCATAATTAGCATCTAGCTTAAACCCTGGCTTATAGGCCTCTTCAGCAAGCGCAATATTCTGTTCTTTCATTTCAATCGTTTTATCCATTTCCTGTAGCTGCGGATGCATCAATAAAAAACGATTTAACATCACGTCATTGTCTATATCAGCACCCTTAAGTAATGGTTCGATAGTTGGGGTTTCCAGCGGCAATTGATCCAAGCCGGTTGTGATCGGCAACCACTCAGAGAGCACACTTTGTAAACGCGCATTTTGTTGCTGCAGCTGAACAATTCGATCATTTAATGTTGTTATTTGTAACTCGGCATCGAGTAATTCAAGATGCTTAGCACTGCCATGACGAAAGTTGGCACGAGCAAGCGACAGCAGCTCAGTAAAAATATAACGATTGCTTTCCAGCAACCTTATTTGCTGCTGAATCTGATGCAGTTTTAACCAATCAAGGCTGACATTTTTTTTAACCAATGCCGCCCTACCGACTCTCTCCAATGGTTTATTATCTGCAGAAAGGTCCATCAACCTTTTCTTAATCTGGAGAGTGTCTCCTCTTGGGAATGCCTGAGAAATTCCAAGTTGAGCCTGAGTCATATTTTCTTGGTTAAAACGGAGGCTATCCGTCGGAAGGTTTGCAATAGCAAGGCGTAACTTAGGGTCAGGTAACTGCCCTATAGCGACAGCTTCAGAGCGAATGGCTTTCTCTTGATAAGCATTACTCACTAACCAATGATCACCTTGGATAGCCTCACTCACTATCGAGTCTAGACTAACACTTGCCTGTGAAAACGCCGAAATGCTGTAAAAAAACAGAAAAGATAAAGGGATAAAACGCATAGTTTTCTCTCATAAAACAGTTATAAATGCCCCTAAAGGGCTCGATAAAAGTTGAGAAAAACGGCGTTAATTTAGAAATACAGCGTTCTGAAGGTGTAACCTTGGGTAGCCTCGTTGGAAAAACTGCTGCTTTGCAAAAGCAAAAAGAAAATGGCCGCTATTTGTGAATAACAGTAAAACACTGATTAACAGTGTAGAGACAGCTGCTATATATAAGAAAAAGAATGAAGAGGAAGGCTGCAAATCAACCGAAGGGTCGGAAATGGGATTAATACCCCATTCACAACTTGCAGGTGTTGTTTCACAGTGCGCTGGTGCTATATCAACCGGCATTACGTGCTGACTATGATCCACAACATCAATGGAACGTTCTGATGTTCCTATCAAGTTTGTACACACCCCCACTGAACAATAGACGACAAAAAACAGCATACTTAACACTGCTATTAATCGACCTCGTTTTGTCAGCGAAAATGTTTGATTCATATATTGTTATCCTAGCCCACAGACCGCACTCTATCTTATAACCCAATCGCAATCTATAGAGCATAAGAACGAACCATTAGTTCCATCTAAGATTGATCTAATAAATATTGAGGTTTTAGTTTATCCGCTAATTGCGGCCTAGCAATATAGAACCCTTGAAAAACATGACAACCAATCTCATACGCTGAAGCCAACTGCTCAGGCGTTTCAATGCCTTCAGCAATCACCTTTAAATCATAGGCTTTAGCAATAGAAGCAACCGCTTCAACTATAGATTGGCTCTGATTATTAGAACCTAGCTCTTGTATAAATGAACGATCAATCTTGACTATATCAATCGGCAAATCTTTCAAATAACTAAGCGATGAATAGCCGGTACCAAAGTCATCTAAAGCGATCATGATGCCTAGTTGCCGCAGGCTATTTAAGCGACTGACAGCGAACTCAATACTTTCCACCGCAACCGTCTCGGTAATCTCGAGGCATAAGTCACTTAACTCTGCACCAGAATTAAGCACGGCTTGCTCTAGCGTTGGAATCATATCCGCTTGATAGAACTGTAATGGACTTATATTGATTGAAACATACCAACCTTCCTGCCAAAAACACTGTTCTTTCCATTGAACAATCTGCTCACTGCAAAAACGAACCAACCAATTACTCACAGGAACAATCATACCACTCACTTCTAAACTAGGTATGAATTCAGCAGGGGGGATTAAACCTCGATCGGGATGCTGCCAACGCAATAACGCCTCAAAGCCTTGAATCCGTCCATCTATATCAACTAAAGGCTGGAAGTGGACACAAAACTCCTCTTTATCCAACGCCCGATGTAATTGGTTTTCCATATTCTGCTGCTTTTCAACCGCTAGAGACATCGCCTGATGATAAAAAGCATAACCATTTCGGCCATTCTCTTTTGCATGATACATAGCGGTATCAGCGAACCTCATCAGATCATCTATGTTCTTGCCAAACATAGGAAATATAACAACCCCTATACTCGCTCCTACTCTTAGTTGATGTTGTTTAACATCAATCGGCTGCAATAAAACACCTAATAGTTTTTCACACACAATCTCTACATCTTTCGTGACCTTTTCTACATCTTGATGGAAAGATTGCAGCAATATAACAAACTCATCCCCCCCTAATCGGGCGACCGTGTCACTAGATCGTACTTGGCTGGTTAAAATCTCTGCAACACGCTTTAACAAAAGATCACCAACACCATGACCTAATGAGTCATTAATCGTTTTAAAGTGATCAAGATCGATAAACAGTAATGCGTTATGCTCGCCATTACGCTTACAAGTCAATAAGGAATGCGATAGACGATCATTCAACAATGTTCGGTTTGGCAACCCTGTTAAACTGTCATGATTTGCCATATGACTGATATGGTCTTGCACCATTTTTTGATCTGTTATATCAGTAGCCACAATCAATGTTGCAGGTTCCGAAAGGTATTCAAATGGGGCGGCAAGAATCGAAAAATGCAGCTGAACACCGTCAGGTCTAGACCAAGCAAGCTCACTTACTTCATCAGATACCTTATTAATTTCAACACTACGACGCATAGACTCAAGCTCTGCGACTTCGTCTTTAAAAAGGTGTAGAGCTGAAAGTTTTTTACCTGCAACGGTGTCTACGGGAATACGATAAAAATCAGCGACTTGGTGGTTACAAAAAAGAATCACGCTCTGATGATCAACCGCCATAATCAATTGCGGGACCTGATTGATAACTTGATTCAGTAGCTGCTCACTTTTCGCTAAGGCCAGATGATTATCGCGATTCTCTGCCAGAAGCTTCTGCACTGTAGAAATGAATTCATTTCCGGCCTCACTTAACTGCCCCAGCTCCGTTTGCTGGTGTTGCTCCGAAACTTTAAGGTGCTTCCCTTCACTTTTCTCTAGATCCAATGCGGCAAACTGTCTTGCTAACAACGCCAGTGGTTTTGTCAACGCAACATGAAAAATCGCTATTAAAAAAATAGCTAACAGGACATTACGGACAATACCCGTTATAAAAACAGCGAGGGATCTTTCAAAAAATGGCTGTAACGCATGGTCATGATCAACCACCAACAACAGTTTACCCGGCTCTATATTAGCGTATTCGGGGGCTTGTAGATCTAATGTATACTCGCGGTGATTCGCAGAGATAGCCTCAGTAAGCCACTTAGTCTTTGTGGTACTGGTTTCAGCGGTCTGTTCGGCTAACACCTCACCGAGTTCATCCTTTATCTGCACATGAAAGATAAACGGGTACTGCATCAATCCATAAACCACTTCCTGAGCCAACGTTTGATCGAGTGTATGAACCGCTCGTGTCGCAGGAGGTTTACTCGCATCTAAGATTTTAGTAATCGTTTGATCTAACTGATTATCTTGTTCCTGAAAGTCCTCGATGACTTGGGCAGAACTTAAGACAAAACCAATCACAAAAGCCAAGAAAACTGTATATTTGGCCAAGCGAATCGCTATTCTGTGTTGGACCTTAAACGTCTCAGATTTCAATGGATAGATACTTCCTAATAAATGAAAACGAAGCGCCATCACCCCGCAGTACAACCAATAAAAAAAGCAGCTGTCCTTGAAAGGTCGAAACACCACTACTTACATTTCAATACATCGTAATAGATAGCAATAAATAAAAATCCCGACTATCTACCTACATTCTAGTAACGAATAACTCATTGTGAATCAAAAAACGTTATGTCTCTATGTTAAATTGAAGTAATAGCCTTGGTAAAACTTCTTCAAGATTAACAACATCATCATCATTTAGTTCAATAAGCTTGGCACCAAGCGCCTTCAACTTATCTTTCTTTTTCATTTTAGAAGAAAGGTGCTCTTTTTGATTACCTTCCCCCCAATATTCGATATATAGATGATATTGAGGCAGGTAAAAATCTGAAAATAGGATCTCAGTATCAGGTAGGCGCCGCTTATATGCATGTAATAATCCGGACAGGTAAAGCCAATTATCGATTTTGCGTTCCGCCTCACAACTTACTTTATGGCCATCGCAGCAATCAAACGACTCTTTAGAAACACTCGCTTTCAGCTCCACAGCCCAATCATTTAACACTGAATGATCAAGTACCGAACCTGACCAAAGAATATAAGGCACGCCCGTTGCGGGGTTTTCCCTTTGATGACCACCAGCAGATTCACCGGCAAGCGTTAAAAGCCACCCTTTACGACCCGATTTGACCCAGCCAATCTCTTTTAACAATCGATCCATGACTTTTCTGGAAAGCGAAAGCTGCTTACCTAATAAACTAGAGGTCATTAAATTTGCGTCTGGG
>Ga0193952_1000439_pt1 | contig 17861 bp, 16 predicted proteins | sample BB_3_MG_FD_140368 | JGI IMG/M metagenome (GOLD analysis project Ga0193952, IMG submission 140368) | Microbial mat bacterial communities from the Broadkill River, Lewes, Delaware, United States - BB_3_MG | ecosystem: Environmental > Aquatic > Freshwater > River > Microbial mats | place: USA... | reverse complement strand
ATAGTAAAAGTCTCAATCTCTTCTTTGAAAGATTTTTGATCTTCAATATCAAACTTTCTGATACTTTCAACTTCATCATCAAATAATGAAACTCTATATCCAAATTCACTCCCTAAAGGACAAATATCAATAATATCTCCTCTAATAGAAGCTTCTGCCTCAGATGTTACAATATCTACGAAGTAATAACCCCAATTGTAAAGTTTTGACTTTAACTCTTCTACTTTGATTGTATCAGCAAAAGAGATTTCAAAGTTATCAAAACACTTATCTTTTGGCATTGGGTATGAGATAGTTCGTACTGGTGAGATTAGAATTTTGTTTTGTTTTTTGTAGTTATAAAAGCCATTTAAAGATCTTGTAATATCTTGAAGTTCTTCAGAGAATGAAAGTAAATCATCACCAAAGTTTGCTCTAAAATCAGATAATACAAAAGGAGTAAATCCTAAGAAAGAGACAATATCACTAGCTACTTGAGCTTGTTTATCATCATTTACGATTAAAAGTTGACACTCTTTTAATCGTTTTTCATTCTTTAAGTCTTTTAGAAACTCATAAATATCTTTCACTATTTAGCTTCTTCTTTTAGTTCTTCAAAATCGTTTGTTTCCTTATCAAAGTAGTATGGAGGATAAGGTGTTTCGTTAAGTAAAAATACTAAGTTAGCATCAGAAAAAGAGTTTTTAGTTAATCCTTTTCTAAACACTTCTAAAATATATGCTTTAGTTGAAAAAGTTGTAGTTGATGATTTTGCAGTATATACAAACTCTTCACCCTCAACTACTGTAAAACCTTCTTTTTTCACATGCTTTTCAAACTTTTCTTTGTCTTCAAGTCCACCAACATCTAATAATACTAATACGTCTAATTGTTCCATTATTTAATAATCCTTACTTCCTATATAAACTAATAAATTTTATATGGTTTTAAAAATGTATTGTATTAAAATAAGGTTTAATTTGGGGTTTAAAGAGTTAAATAAAAAGGGAGTAATTTTCCCTTTTTATTTCTTAGTTCATCATAGGTTTAGGCGTTTTTTCAGTACTTACTGGAAGTATTGGATAGTTAATAGCTGGTTTTTCACCTGTTAAAGATTTTAAAAATACTACTATTTGTTCTACTTCTTTATCCGTAATATTATTACTTAGTTGAATTTTGTCCATTTGTTTAACTGCTGTTTTTAATGACCAAATATTACCATTATGAAAATATGGTGCTGTTTCTTCAATATTTCTAAGTGTTGGAGTTTTTACCATCCCATTTTTATTACCAGTAAAATCACCTTTGCTAAAATCATATTTTTTATGATCAAAAGGCATCATAGTTCCACCAAGACCAACATCATTATGACAAGATACACAACCTTTATTTATAAATGTATTTAGTCCAGCTTTTTCTTCTTTACTCAAAGCATTTACTTGTCCATTTAAATAATCATCATATCTTGATGGTGTAATTAATGTTCTCTCAAATACAGCAATAGTATCAGCAATAAGTTTGAAATCAATTTTTACATCACTTCCATAGGCTTTTTTGAATTCTTTAATATATCCAGGCATTGAAAGTACTCTTTTTTCTACTAAATCTTTAGGTGCTGCCATTTCTGGACCTGCTTGAATTGGACCTTGGGCTTGAGCTTCTAAATGAGGATCTCTACCATCCCAAAATTGCACAAGATTTAGTACTGAATTATAAACAGTAGGAGAGTTTAAATGATGAGGATTTGCTGTCCATTTATGACCAATAGCAGCACTTACACCATCAACTCCTCCCATTCCAAGATTATGACAAGTATTACATGAAATTAAACCACTTTTAGAAAGTCTTGGATCAAAATATAACATATTTCCAAGTTTTACTTTCTCATCTGTAATAGGATTTTTTGGATTGTCAACCATTTTTAAAACTTCAAGTTTTGATTGAGGAATTGCTTTTAAACCAACATTTTCAGCTTTTTTAATAAGCTCTGCATCACTCATAGCAAAGGCACTAACACTAGAAAATAAAACAGCAGATAAAACTAAATACTTCTTTTTTAACATAACTTTTCCTTATAATTAAATATATATCCAAATTATATTCCTCATTAAATTAAAAAATTATTAAGAGATAATATTTGTCCTAATTAGAGTTAGCTTAAATTAATAACTTTATAATATTTAAAGACCATAAATTAGGTGTAAAAGCAAAAATATACAAAAAAAAAGAATTTTAGAAATTCTCTTTTTTATATAAAATTAATATTTGTCAGTACTTATATCTAATATTTCTAGAAGTTCACTCTTATCTTCCCACTCACTTATAACTTGTTTTGAGAAAACAACTTCTTTTATATCTAATTGCATTAAATCTATATCAGGTCTAAAAGCTTCTGCATAGCCTGTTTGTGTTTCATGTACTCTAACAGATGATACTTCTACATTACCTTCTCCATTACAAAAAGTACTGTTTTTTAAAATATGGTCAATAAATTTTAAAAACATTAAACTATAACTTTCAGCACTAGGAGATACAGGCATTTCAATCCAACGCTGTGAATTTGTCTTAAAAAAGTTTTTAAACTCATCACTTTCACCTACCCATAAAGAGTAGGCATGATCAAATGAATCTATAATATTTTTTATATGTTTTTTTGTTAATCCAAAATCTAAAATCATATATCCATTATCTAGTTTATTTGAAGTAAAAAATACTTCAACTTCATAGGAGTGCCCATGTATAGATTTTTTACATCTATTAGTAGAGCAATTCCTAACAATATGAGCACCTTCAAATTTAAACTTTTTTCTAATTATCATCTATACTCCATGACAAGGTTTGTTTTGCAAATAATGGAACAACACTTTCTTCTTTGTAAGAATATTGTGAAGGAACTACAAAATCTTTTTTTACTAATTTAATACTTTTATCTATAGGTTTTAATCCATAGATTCTTTGTGCATTTAGACTTAAAAAAGCATTTAAATTATCTAACTTACCATTCTCTTCAAAAAGTTGTGTTAGTGCTTGTAAAGCAATTGAAGATGAAAATATTCCAGCAGCTCCATCGTCACACTCTTTTGTTTCTTTTCTATGAGATGCTGAATCTGAACCAAACATTACTTTAGGATGAGCACTTAATGCTAATTCTTGTAAAGCCTTTCTATCTTCTGGCCTTTTAACTATTGGTTTACAAAATCCGTGAGGATTTAGCATTCCACCTGCCACATCATCTAAAGTCAACATCAAATGATGAACAGTAAGAGTTGCATAAAGGTTGTCATATTTTTTAAGTAATTCAATTGATTCTTTACTTGAAATATGTTCCATCATGATTTTTAAATCTGGAAAATTAATAGCTAAAGATTCATAAATTGGTAAAAACTCTTTTTCCCTATCCATTATAAAACCTTTTGTTTCTCCATGAATACACACAGGAATACCAAGCTTAGACATAGATTCTAATGTTGGTCTTAAAACTTCTACATCCATAGATGATACACCTGTTTCAGAGTTTGTTGTTACTCCAAAAGGATAAAGCTTAACAGCAATAATTTCATCTTTTATATCTTTTAAAAACTCATAAGAGTAATCAACTTGAAAAAATATTGTTACATGAGGTTCAAATTCATCATCTTTACATGCTTCTTTGATTCTATTTTTATATGCTAATAAAGCTTCTTTTGTAGTAATAGGAGGAAGTAAATTTGGCATTATTAGTGCCCCTGAAAAATGCCTTGAAGTAAATGGTCCCACAAGTTTTAACATATCATCATCCCTTAGATGAAGATGCATATCAAGTGGTGAGTTTATTATAAAACTGTTCATATTATTAAAATCCTTTTTAGTGTTATCATTTGCAACTAAGTTGCATTTAAAAGTGATTTGCTATCATACCAAAATGCAACTTAGTCGCAAAGGATAAAATATGAATATAGATTTTAAAAAATCTAATGGTTTAGTTCCAGTTATTACACAAGAGTATGGAACAAACGAAATACTTATGCTTGGTTATATGAACCAAGAGGCTCTAGATTTAACTGTTGAAACAAAAATTGTTCACTACTTTTCAAGAAGTAAAAATAGAATATGGAAAAAAGGCGAAAGCAGTGGACATATACAAAAACTAATTAATTTAAAAGTAGACTGTGATTATGACACTATTCTTACTACAGTGGAACAAGTTGGAGGTTCAGCTTGTCATACGGGTGCAAAATCCTGTTTTTTTAGACCTTATTTAGAAGAAGTTACAAAAAAAGAACAAATGGATAATACTTTATAAGATGAGTTTAGATTTAGTTTTACAAAATATTTTAAACCCACCTATATTATTCTTTTTTTTAGGAATGTTAGCTGTATTTTTAAAATCTGATTTAACTATACCACAGCCCCTACCAAAGCTATTTTCATTATATTTACTAATTGCTATTGGTTTACATGGAGGATATGAGTTATCAAAAAGTGGACTTAGTTTCGATGTTTTAAAAGCATTAGGACTTGCTGTTTTTATGGCTATTTTAGTTCCTATTTATAGTTACTTTATACTAAAAACTAAACTTGATACATATAATTCTGTAGCAATTGCTTCTACTTTTGGGTCAATTAGTGCAGTTACTTTTATAACAGGTATTACATACTTACAAACAATTGACGTAGAATATGGCGGTTATATGGTTGCAGCAATGACTTTAATGGAATCACCCGCAATTGTAATTGGACTTGTTTTTGCAGCAATATTTACAAAAGAATCTACGAATGAGAAAACAAACTGGAATGAGATTTTAAAGGAAGCTTTTTTAAACCCTTCTGTTTTTCTACTAATGGGAGCACTTATTATTGGTATGATTACAGGCCAGAAAGGTTGGCATTCAATGGAGCCACTTTTTGGAACCTTATTCAAAGGGTTTTTAGCCTTTTTCCTTTTAGATATGGGATTAGTTTCAGCTAGAAAAATATATGAACTTAAAAAAGCAGGATTATTCTTAATAAGTTTTGCACTTATTATGCCAGTGATTAATGCCTGTATTGCTATAGCTTTTGCTTCCATTTTTGGACTTTCAAAAGGTGATGCTTTTCTTTTAGCACTATTAAGTGGTTCAGCCTCATATATAGCAGTTCCAGCTGCTATGAGATTATCAGTACCACAAGCTAATCCAGGTCTATATTTACCTCTGAGTTTGGCAGTTACTTTTCCTTTTAATATCACATTAGGAATTCCTTTATATTATTACATCATAAACACAATTTGGAGCTAGAACATGAAAAAAATAGAATTCATAATTGAATCAACATATACAAATAGATTACTTGAACTTTTTAAAAAGAATAGCATTACAGCATATACTCTTATAAAAGATGTAGAAGGTTGTGGAGGACATGGTCTTAAATCAAGTGATGATATTACTGATGTTTTCTCAAATAATTATATATTTACAGTTTGTACACAAGATAAGTTTTTTACTATAAAAGATGATATAAAAAGTTTTATCAAAAAGTACGGTGGCAAATGTATAATAAGTGAAGCTGAAATATTAATATAGGGTTCATATGAAATATATTTTAAAAATTAGTATTTTATTATTACTAACTACAAAAGCATTTTCCCACCCTCATACTTTTATTGAAGTTCAACCAACAATAGAAATAAAAAATGAAGAAATAAATAAATTTAATATCAAATGGACTCTAGATGAAATGACATCAATGATGTTAATTATGAAGCTTGATAAAAATGCAAATGGAAAGTTCGAGAAAGATGAAAACGACTATATATATGATAGTTATTTTCTATCACTTGAAAAACAAAATTTTTATATGAGTATAAACTCAAACAAACAAGAGCTTATTGCAAAACCTCAAAGTTTTAAAGCATCTATTAAAAACAATCGTCTTATTTATAGTTTTAATATCCAAAACAATATAAGTTTAAAAGACCTAAAAATCAACTTTCAAGATGAAGAGCTATTTGTAGGAATGATGTTAGAAAAAGAGTACATAAAAATAAATGGAATAAAAAAAGAAAAACACAATAAATTAAAAACAAGAATTTTTGGAGTAAACTAATATGAACTTTTATGATGATTTCATCAAACAAATAACCCAATACCAATTTGAAATAAACAGTTATATCTCATCAACAATAAGAAGTATAAATGATGAGAATACCTTGTCAGGTTCACTTCTAGTTTTAGGTATTGCCTTTTTATATGGACTTATTCACGCAGCAGGTCCAGGTCATGGAAAAGCATTGGTTGCTTTTTATTTTTCAACTTCAAAAAATGCCTATTCCCAAGCCTTTTCTTTAGGATATTTAATATCAATAATTCATGCTATTTCAGCACTTGTTTTAACTTTTGGAATATATTTTATTTTAGAATCAATGTTTAGACAAAACTTTAATTACTATTCTAAAATAACTATGCAAATAAGTGCAGGAATGATTATACTTGTAGGTTTATACATAATCACTTCTTCTTACCTTTCAAGAAAACACAAAGAACAAAAGCTTGAAAAAAACAAAAGTAAATATGCACTTGCTTTTAGTGCAGGTGTAGTTCCTTGTCCGGGAGTTATGACTATTGTACTTTTTTGTATTATTTTAAAGCAGTATTTATTAGGAGTGTTAGCAGCTATTTCTATGAGTATTGGTATGGGATTCACTATATCTTTAGTAGGAATATTATCTATTTCTTTAAATAAAAAAACAAATAGTTTCTTAGAAAACAAGAGTTTTATTTTGGAAATACTTGGAGGTATTTTGATTTTACTTTTAGGAATTACACTTTTTTATATTAATAAATAGTAAACTATAACTTCTTAGAAGCCTTAAATAAGGCTTCTAAAGAAACGTTGAAATAAATCCAATTAATCCACCAAAAACAGCACCCCAAACTACTAACCATCCAAAATGTTCTCTGATAATCTTTTGAATCATCTCTTTTATCATAATAGGAGTTAACTCATCTAATCTTTTGTTTACAATTGATGATAGTTTTTTATGAATATCTTCACTTAAATCATCAGATTTTAATGACTCTGATAATACTGCTTGAAAAGAATCACTATTTGAAATCTCAATAATTGAAGCTTGTAATTTTTTTGTAAATGGCTCTTTTAAAGGCTCTAAAGCAGCCTCTCCACCAAACATACCAAGCATTCCACCAAATGATGATTCCATTACTGCACTTTTTAATGAATCATAAGCTGGTTCAAAATCAGTTTTATTTAGTACTTTTTCAAAATCTATTTTGTTTTTAGCACTATCAACCTCAGCTTGAAAAAACTTCTTTAAATTCTCAGGTGTAAAAAATTGATTCATAAGTAAGTTATGAATAGATTGCTTAAAAGCACCAAACTTTCTCTCAATTACACCAGAACCATAAAGATATGGCACTTTTTCAAAAAGCATGTGAATTGCAAGCGTATTAGTAATAGCACCACTTAAAGCAAAAAGCCCTATTGCAAAGATAGTGTCATTACCATTTGAATAACCATAAGCCATGATTAAAACAGTAAGTATATTTGTAATGTCAGATTTGTTCATTTGTAAAATCCCCTTCTTTTATGAAGAGGATTTTATCATAAGTTTAGTAAGAAAAGTTTTTAAAGTATATTATTTAATTTCAAAAATTGAAGTTGAACCACTAACTTCAAAAGCAACTAATAATAAAGCATTTCCTGTAGGGCTATTAGAAGCTTTTACAAACTTCATTCCCTCAGGTGAAATATCAGCAGATTTTGTATCAATATATTTTACAAATCTAGCTTTTGTAGGTTCAGTAATATCGTAAACAACAATTACACTTTGTCTCTCTAATCCAACAAATGCATATGTTTTACCATTTACTTCACCCACTGTTAAAGCTTCAGGCTCAACACCTTTATTTCCACTTCTTTTATCTTTTTCACCATCATCTTGATTAAATAAAGTTTCTTCATATTTAGCAGTTAATTTTGCTAATTCATTTTTACTATCAAATACTAAAGTACCTGCATCATCCCAAATAGAAAATGATCTTGCACCAAATGCGTATAATTCAGTATAAGCACTTCCAACTTTACCAAGTTCATTATTTACTTTTAAGTCATTCTCCTCAGCATATTCACTTGCAATTGAAGAATCTAAAGATAATTTTGAGATTTTTGATTCATTTTCATAAGAACCATATTCTCTCCCATCACCTTCATTTGCTGTAACTAAGTAAGTCTTATCATTTAAAGTATAAGATGCAATTGAATCTGGTTGATACATACCTTTTAAACCTTTGTATGCTTTTAATTTAATCTCACCCTCTTCTTCAATATCAATTGAATTTTCTTCTTTTGAGTGATCTTTAAATCCTAAAGCAACCACAGATTCAATTGTTTTAGCACTTAAATCTACAATAGCAATTGCATTGTTCTCTTGTAATGTTACGTAAGCTTTAGTTCCCTGTACAGTTACATACTCAGGCTCTAAATCTAAAGAAGCAGGAGTTCCAGCTTTTAATACTACATTTGAGGGAATAGTTACACCATCAAAAGTTAAGTCAGTATATGAGTAAGTAGCAGAATCAATAATTCCAATAGAACCTTTTGGGTCATGTGAATAATCAGCATTTGGCTCACCTTCATTTGCAACAATAATTAAAGAACCATCTTCATTAAAAGTTACCATATCTGGTAAATATCCAGCATTTACAGTTTGAATATGGTTTCCATCTAAATCAAATAGTACTACTACACCTTTTTGTTGAATTCCTCCAACTGCATCTTTAGCCATAGCAACTGCTACTTTACCATTTGAAACTGCTACAGAATTAACAGAATCTCCATAAGTATTTAAAGCAATTGCTGTAGGAGCAGAAATACTTGTAGTTCCAGTACTATGAGAAACAGTAGTAATATCTAAAGTATTATCAGCACCATTTGTTGTATACATTTTATTTGTACCTGAATCAAAAGCAACAATCTCAGTTCCAGCTTCTTTTGAAGTTGTATAAGTAGCTACTTTTTCAATAGATGAAATAGTATTTAAGTTTTTAAATGGTCCTACATATCCAATTGAAGACTCTTTTTGTAATGCAGTTGCACCTTCTTGGTCTTCCATTGGGTGTTGAGTTACAACTGAAAGATATCCAAAGCCATCTTTTAAGTCGTTATACCAAAATGGAGAAGTTGTTTCAGCATCTAAAGGAGTTGTAAATGTTCTAGTTAACTCAGATGTTTTAACATCATAAGCCCATACAACATTGTTTTCATGCTTACTTGTATCTTCACCAATCATTAAGATATTTGAACCTTTTAAGAAAGTTACGTTATCTGGATTTGAGATTGCATTTACATCACAAGAGTTGTTAGCATATTTTGAATCATCAGCATATGATTTAGGGTTTCCTGAAATTACAGCTTTCATATTTTTAACAACAAAAGATGAAGAGATATTAGTATCAGTTGTATCTTTAGCAGTTTCTTTGTTTACATCTAAAGCATAAACAGCACCACATTTATTGTATTCAACTTTAATATCATTGTTTCCACCTAAGTCATACTTAGTATTATCAGAACCAGATTTTTTATTATCTTCCATTCCTCTTTCAACAGCACTCATTGCAACATATAATTTGCCAGAGTTTTCATCAAAAGTAATACCTTCTTCTTTTCTAAACTCAGTAGTTGCACCCATATATGAAGCATATCTTCTAGTTTCTAATCTTGAAGCAACTTTTTCCATACCAGGTTTTAATTTTAAACACTCAAAATAAGCACTAGTATTAACTGCTTTAAATCCAGTAGGACAAGTTCCATCTTCATTTCCTGAAGCTGTTTCAAAAATATCAGAGAATACTTTTGCATCATTTGTTGTAACATCATTATCAGGGTCTAAGTGAGTTCTAATTTCAGCATCTGTTGCATGACCTAAATTTACCCAAGTAATATCAGCTTCACCAGAACCAACACCTACTTCTGAAGTTTGATTCCATTTTGCAGCATATAATGTACCAGCAGATAAATCATTTGCTGTATCAGCTACATACATAAATAATCCTACATTTGTTCCATCATCTGAAAGGTATACAGTTTTATTATCTGGCATTACATAAGATAACTCATGAGACATTCTTCCCATAGAGTAATGTTTTGCATAAGTTGGGTTTCCAGCATTATCAACTGTTACTTCAGGAGTCCATCCGTAATAGTATGGAGACATTTTTTTAGCATCACCTTTCCAGTACTTAGCTACCTCATCATAATATTTATTTCCAGTTAATCCTGTAGTAGCATCAGCACCTGCTTCAACACTTCTAGCATTTGGTTCATACTCTTCACTACCTAAGTGAGATTCCCAAGGAGTTTTTTGACCAGCACAATGAACAAATCCACCAAACTCATCTTTTTGAGAGATAAATTTTAAACTATTTGCTTTAGGAGTTAAAGCTCCAGTTGTTGTATTTTGTTCTAATTCAGCCATATAGTAAGAGCCAACTTGACACTCAAATTGAGATACCATATAGATTTTTCCATTTTTATTTAAAAATGAAGTATAATCAAGCCCTGAACCTACACCATCATTTGTACCATTACAAATATAGTTACTTCCATCTGTAAAAGTAATAGGTGTATCAGTATAATCTTTTGATAAACCAAAAACTTCACTGTTATCAGCATATCCAGTACTCATAATAGTAGTAAATCCAATATCTTGTTTTTTACCATTTACCATAGCTTCACTAGAAGCTTGTTGTACTGTTTTAGTTTCATTTGTTGTAGGAGTTGGAATTTCTTTAAATTTAATATCAATTTTATTTGCATATTTAATGCTATTAGAAAAATCTACAGCAGAGATATTCTTTTCCATCTTTTTCTTTAAATCAGCATCAATATCAGAACTTTCTAACATTTTTTTCTGGAAATTTTCAATAGATGAAAAGTCAGTGATACTTTTTGTTTGTGTTTTATAAGTATCTGTAATCTCTACATTATCAGGAAGAGAATTTACATCACTTGTATTAGTCCCAGCTAATACATAAGCTTGAAGTGCATCAAAATCAACCCCAGTATTTGCAGCAGCTAATTTTGCAATTGTGATTTTATTTGAACTTGGAGTAATTTTTAAATCTTTACCACCAATAGTAAATGTACACTCATCACCATCATTATAGTTAAACTCACCACTTGCTGATGTAACTTTTGAACCTTGTCCACAGTCATAATCAACATTTGCTAAATTTGGATTTAAACTTAATGTTCCTGAACTTGAACCAGTTGCCTGAGGAGTCGTAGGTGCAGTTGTTGTAGAGTCTGATGAACTACCACAACCAACAAAAGTCAATGAAGCCAATAATGCAGAAGCAGTTAGACTTATGTATGTTTTTTTCATGTTTTTCCCTTATAATTTTTCTTAAATTTCCCAACTCATATAAAGCGAGCATTTGAGAATTTTAAGCTAGGAGAATTACAATTTAATTACATTTTTTATAGTGGTTACTTATGTAGTTATCTATTTTTTTATTATTTTATTTAAAAGAAGACCAATTTACTTGGCTTTGTAAATTAATCTTCAAATATTTTAGTATAAGAATGTTCTGGAACTTTACGAAGAAAGAATAGTAATTTAGCAGGTTTTTTTTCACTATTTATAGAAATTTCTTTTTTTAGAAAAGGAAAGCGTTTAGTTTTTATTTCATTTTCATCTTTATCAAGAAGTTTTATATTGTAAAGACCACATTTATTTCTACTATTACTTTTACATTTTACTAATGCTTTTTTTTCATTTTCATCATATGATACTTCAAGATTTATGGTATAACTAACAGGATGAGATAAGGCAAAAGTACTTAAACACAGCCAAAAAAGAATCATATATTTCATTCTACTACTCCAATACAAAAGTCATATTCACTTTTTTGAACTTCTAGTTTATTATGTGAATTTATCTCTTGAAGTTTATAAGCCATATAAATCTTTTCATCCATTGTACACATAGTAAAAGTATCACTTAATCTAGCTTCCATATCAAAATGTAAACTTATTCTTTTTTTATTTACTTTTACTTCTATATTTATAGGTTTTATTTCAATCTCATCATCTATTGCTAAAAACATATTATAATTGTTTTTTTCTAGACTTAAAAAATGTGATTTTATAAACTCTTGTTTTTCTTCTTCATCTAAAATATTGTTTTCGTTTACATCAAAATCAAAAAGTAATACCCTTGAATTTAATCTATCAAATATCCATTCATTTTTTATAAAACCATCTTCTATTGATATTTTTGAATCAATAAAAAAGTGAGGATGAGCAAAAGAAAAACTCACCATTGATATAAGTATTATAATAATCTTTTTCATACTAAAAGTGTTAACCCCATAATAAATAAAATAGCAATTCCCATATAAGTAAAAATATTCATAAGTACTTTATACTCTTTGTATTTAGTATTTTTAACTTTCACAGATAAAACAGCAGCAAGAGAGATTGTAAGTCCCATACCAATACTCATAGTTACAGCACTTAATATTCCTAAGTTTATATATCCTAAAATCATAGAAAAAAGCACTATTGTCATAACTCCAGGACAAGGAACAATTCCAATAGATAAGCTAACTGCTAGAAGATTCTTATTTTGTAAAGTTTGTAGTTTTTCTTCTTCATTCCTATCTTTTATTACTTCATATAATAAATACAAAGCAATTAGAATAATAAATACAGCCGAGATCTTATACATATTTGCATTTATTTCTTGAAAGTATTTTGTAACCGCTCTTTTAAAGAAAATATATAAAACCCCTGTTATTAACAAAGCAGAAATAGTATGAATCACAGAAGTTAAAAATCCAGCTTTAAAAGCCTCTTTTATTTTTGCTTCTTTTGCTAAAAAATAACTTGCTATTACCATTTTTCCGTGACCTGGTCCCAAGGCATGTATTAAACCATAAAGAAAAGAAACTCCTAAGATATAAAAAAATATCATAGATTCCCCAGCTTCTAACCTATCAAAATAATCTGCAATTAGATTGTTTAATTTTTGTTGAGATTGAATGATAAAATTTAAAAAATTTCCATAATATTCACTAATCATGGCATAACCTTTTGAAGATGAGTCATTTGCTCTTTTTTTACTTCTTTGTGTACATTTATTGCAGGTTTAACATGGGCATCTCTTCCATAAATAAAACTTTGTTCATCTACTATTACTTTGTATGCTTTATTTAACATCAAAGCTCTTTCTTTACTAGGTAAAATTAAATATGAAATATCATTTTTAACTTTTTGAATTTCATCTGCTTTTAGTTTCCATGATTGTTTTAGATATTCATTTGGATTTTCAATTTTTATAATTAAATCTTTTTGAATATTTTTACTATCTTCTTTCCAATTCTTTACAAAAAACTTATTTAGAACCTCTTCATTTTGTCTAAACTCATCCCCTGCATTATTTGTTTTTAGATAGTTTACATATTCAGTATCACCATTTGCTAACTTCCTATCTTTTATACCTTTTAAACCTTTTTGAGTCCAATGATACCAACCATTTGACATATCATCTTTTTCAAATTTTCTCTGAAATACAAAAGTAGAATCAGCAATTGCACCTATGTTACTATGACAACCAATACAAAATAGTGTTTCTTCATAGGTTTGAGGTCTTAAATCACCTTCTTTATCTTCAATAAACCCTTGATAATACCAACCTCTTTTATTTGTAACTCCTATTTCTAAGTTACCATTATAAGTATCTGTTCTATCTGGAAAATCATGTTTTTCTTTTAAGTCTGCAAAACCTAAGTTTAGAAGTTGCGCATAGCTATTCCAGTTATGTTTTTTTGCATATCTAAGTTCTTTCATTCTTGAGCTCATTTGAATTTCATCTTTTTTATTCACATCTACATATCTTACAGAATGAAGGAATTCAGTATTTACAGGATAAAGCCCCGGAGCTATTTTTTGAGTGTTATCAAGAAGTTCAACTCTAGCTAATCCTACATAAGACATAGAAAAACCTCTTAATTTTTTAAGTTTAAAATCGTAACTTGGTTTCTTCCAATTATATACAATTTGAGATGACAAATTTAACTTACCATCTTGGTTTAAATCTACTTTATATTTTTTTTCATCAACTTGCTCTATTTGTATTGTTTTTTGTTTAATTAAAGATTCTATTATTGAAAGATTTAGTTTATAAACTTCTTTATCAAACTCTCCTTTTTCATTTTTCATAAAAGGTTTATCAAGTCTTATTAAAACATCATCAGTACTTCCATTTGTTGGCCAAAATGTTCCTAAAAAAGGATAATAAGCAAAAGCTCTCCATCCTGTGTATTCACCATCTACACTCTTATCAAAACCTTCACTATCAAAGTTAAAATTCACATCAGGTATATAACCATCCCACTTACCATTATTGTTAAAATCCCAAGCTTTAGATAGATTTTCTAGTTTAGATTTTAAGATAATTTTATTCTCTTGATTTTTATAATTATCTTTTCTAATATATTCTAAAATTTGCTCATCACTAATAGAGGATACCTCTTTGCTTCTATCTTTAAAAAGATTAGTCCAAGGGTTTTTATAAGCAACTTCAGGAAAGTCATATGCTTCTTGTAAATCTTCATCTTGCATAGTAAAATTTGGTTCTTTATTTTTACTATGACAGCTAAAACAGGGATTATGTAAGATATTTTCATCTTTATCATTTACAGTTTTTGTATAACATTGACTAGAGATATATGCAGTTTCATTATAAATATTTTTAGTTTTTAAATCCATAGCATGTACTGTTTGAGCTAATAAAATAGATAAAAGTACACCTTTATATTTTAAATTCATTTATATTTTCCATTTTTTTGTTTTCTTCATTATAAAAAATCCTGATTACAAAGTGATTACGTTTTTGACTATGGTTACCTAAGTGATTACTGTCGCCTTAATGTAATCAAAGGTAACTACAATTTCACTAAGGAGATTACATGATAGACGTTCAAAAAGAGATAGAAAAAAAGTTTCCAAACATAAATAAGAAACAAAATTTCTTGAAAAAATCTTTATTTAAAATTGCAAAAAAGATTGTACATGAAGATTCAATCAATCAGTTTTTAAAGCAAAATGCACACTTAAAAGGTATTGAATTTGTTGATGCTGTATTAGATTATTTTGACTTTGATTATACTGTTTCAAGTACAGACTTACAGAATATTCCAAGCTCTGGAAAAGTTGTAATTATTGCTAACCACCCTTTAGGTGGACTTGATGCACTTTGTTTATTAAGACTAGTTTCTCAAGTAAGAAAAGATGTAAAAATTGTAGCAAATGATTTTTTAGTTGGTTTTGAAGCACTAAATAACCTTCTAATTCCAATTGACAATTATAAAATGAGACAGTCAAAAAGTGATATCAAAAAAATATATGAATCATTAAACAATGAAGAAGCTGTTATTATTTTCCCAGCGGGGGAAGTTAGTCGAGCTTCAACAAAAGGTATCAAAGATCCTACTTGGAGTAAAGGTTTTTTAAACTTTGCACAAAATTCAAATGCACCTATTTTACCTATGTTTTTAGATGCTAAAAATTCTAGAACTTTTTATACAATATCAGTAATCAATAAAACATTTTCAACACTACTTTTATCAAATGAAATGTTTAAAAAGAAATCAAAAAGAATCAATATCAAAATTGGTGAAATCATTCCAAATGAAAATATAAGACCAAAAGGAATTGAAAAAAAATACCTTTTAAATCTTTATAGAAAACACTTATATTCACTGAAAAAAAGAAAGAAATCTTTCTTCCAAACACAAAGTGCAATAGCTCATCCTCAAAAGAAAGTTGACTTACTTTATGAGTTAAAAAACTCTGAATTAATAGGTCAAACAACAGATGGTAAAAAAATATATTTATATGACTATGTTGATGATTCTATTGTTTTAAAAGAACTTGGAAGACTAAGGGAGTTATCTTTTAGAAAAGTTGGAGAAGGTATCAATAAAAAAAGAGATACTGATAAGTTTGACATTTACTATCAACATATAATACTTTGGGATGATAATGACCTAGAAATAGTTGGAGCATATAGAATTGGAAATGCTGATTTTATCTATAAAAATATTGGAGTAAAAGGTTTCTACTCTAACACATTATTTAAATACAATGAAGAGCTTACACCATATTTAAAAAACTCAATCGAATTAGGAAGATCTTTTGTACAACCAAAATATTGGGGTACAAGAGCATTAGATTATCTATGGTATGGAATTGGAGCATATTTAAAGAAACATCAAAATATCAAATATATGTTTGGTCCAGTATCAATGAGTGCTAGTTTTCCAAAAGTTGCAAAAGATATGATGATTTTTTATTATTCACATTACTTCAAAGAAGAGAAGACTTTAGTAACTCCACGTTTACCATATCAATACTCAAATAGTATTTCAGAGTTAAATGAAGTGTTTAATTTAAATGATAGAAAAAAAGATTTTAAACTTCTAAAATCAACACTATCAAATATGAATTGTGCAGTTCCTACTTTATATAAACAATATAGTGATATTGCTCAAGAAGGAGGAGTTAAATTCTTAGGATTTAATGTAGACCCAGAATTTGCAGATTGTGTAGATGGATTTATATTAGTTGATGTAAGAGAAATAAAAGATGCCCCAAGAAAAAGATATATAGATAGGGATGATTAATCCTTATCTATAAAATCTTATAAACCTAATGAATATTCTAGATTAGCTATATTTGAAAGGTAAGAATAATAAGTATCTACAAGTGAACTTTTTGATTGAGTATATTCTAATTTTGCATCATTTAATTCAATCAAATCATTTAAGCCAGCTTTATATCTCTCATCTGCTAAGCTTAGATTCTTAGTAGCAAAGTTTAAACTTAGTAGTCCTATTCTAACACTCTCTGATGTTTGCTTTAGATTATAATAGGCAGTTGTTACTTCTTCTTGTATTTCAAGTTTTTGTTGCTTTAGCTCTTCATAATTACTTTGAAGCTGACTTCTTGATATTCTTTTATCATATTTTGTTGTATTTCCAGTAAAGAAATCCCATTTTACATTTAATAATAAAGCTTTTTGTTCAACATCTAAACTTGTAATATCATTTGAGTTTTTATCAGAAAATGAAGCAGCCATATCAACTTTTGGATAATATTGAGAATCTACTAATCCCATATTTGATTTACTTGCATTTACTAAAGCTTCTTGTTTTGTAATTTCAGATCTATTTTCTAAAGCAATATTAATCAAAGTATCTAAAGATTTTTGATTAAACTTAACAGCTTTTGCTAAAGTTAAAATATTTCTTTTATCTTTTTTAATTTTAATATCATTACCTAAATTTTTCCCTAGTACTGAAATTAGTTTACTTTTTGCAACTTTTAAATCATACTCTTCTTGCACTAACTTTAGTTTAGAGTTTGATAGTTTTAACTTTGCATTAGTTATATCAATTTGTGTTCTAACTCCTGCTTTAAAATACGCAATTGCTTGTTCAAGTTGTAATTCATCTAATTTAATAGCTTCTTTTGAAACTTCAATTTGTTGGCTTTTATTTAAAATATCATAATAAGCTTTTTTCACAGATAATAAAATTGAAGACCGTGTAGTAATAATATCACTTTTAGATGCATCTAAATTTGACTTTGAAATAGCCACATTACTTTTAGTTTTTCCAAAATCATAAATTAATTGATTTGCACTTAATGACAAAGAGTTTGCACTCCCATCTTGAGATGCTCCTCCTGATTCAATATCATAAGTACCAACATCTGCGCTAGCAGAAAGGATTGGAAGATATGCCGCACGTGCTTTTTTTACTTCTTGTTTCTTAATATTTAACTGTTCATTAGATAACTGTATTTTAGAGTTGTTTGATATAGCTACTTTTAATAAATCT
>Ga0193952_1000434_pt1 | contig 18003 bp, 19 predicted proteins | sample BB_3_MG_FD_140368 | JGI IMG/M metagenome (GOLD analysis project Ga0193952, IMG submission 140368) | Microbial mat bacterial communities from the Broadkill River, Lewes, Delaware, United States - BB_3_MG | ecosystem: Environmental > Aquatic > Freshwater > River > Microbial mats | place: USA... | reverse complement strand
TTCGGCAAGTCTTCGATATAACCTGGCCAATCAATTCTTGTTGAATCCACTTCAATATAATCTGCCGGGATTGTCGAACAAAGAACTGTCGTCCCTCTCAAATCGACAATTTGTTCGATAGACTCCCCATTCGCCAACCGATGCGTGAGATCGACAATCGCTCGTTCAGCGTTACCATATAAAAGAATATCGGCGGTAGCATCCATCAGCACTGAGCGACGTACTTTATCGCTCCAGTAATCGTATTGCGCAATTCGACGTAAACTTGCTTCAATCCCACCAAGTACAACGGGCGTTTCTCTATATGCCTCTTTGCAACGCTGGCTGTAAACTATAACGGCTCGATCAGGACGCTTGCCCCCCATACCGCCGGCAGTATAAGCATCATCGTGTCGCATGCGCTTATCGGCTGTATATCGATTAATCAAAGAATCCATATTACCCGCGGTAATGCCAAAATAGAGATTAGGCTGACCAAGCTCTTTAAATGCATCCGCGCAGGTCCAATCTGGCTGGCTAATAATCCCGACACGGTAGCCTTGGGCCTCAAGCAAACGCCCCATAACCGCCATCCCAAAGCTGGGATGATCGACATAAGCGTCACCTGTCACGATAATTACATCACAACTGTCCCAGCCAAGCTCCTCCATCTCCTTTCTGCTGGTTGGCAGAAAAGGTGCGGGAGCGTAGCACTCAGCCCAATATTTTGGATAGGAGAAAAGATTCGGGGCGGTAATTTGGGACATAAAAAACGTATTAACCGAGAAAATACTAGGATATCTATTTTCTCAGAAACTAAGCCTTACTCCCAGTGAAAAAGTCTCACAAAGGAAAAACTTTAGAAAGCCCGCATTGTCACTTCTACTTCTTGATAAGTAGCCACTGAGAATTTAATGGGTTTTTCTCTTTCAGAAACATAGATTGATAAGTTCCCTTCCTTATCAATAGAATAGTATTCAGCCCCTTTCAGAAAATGTAAGTAACGATTTTCGTGGTACATTATCGGACTTGAACAGATCTGGCGCGTCAACTCAGCTTTTTCTATTTCGATAAAATTAGCACTGGAACTATAGGCGGTACGGTAGTGATTGCAGCCTGCATGACCTGACAATTTACCTTTATTATTAAACGCCAATGTCGTTTTAACCGTAGGAGGCAACCCTCTGCCTGATATATCAATCGCTTGCCAATAAGTATTCGCTAAATCTTTCCCTGTTAACGCATCAAGCTGGATACTAACGTTAGCATCTTCTGACACCACACCTTCTCCACGCAGTAACGATTGACCATTACCAATACTGATATTTACTTCGACATTAGAGGGAGTACGTGCGGAAAACTCTGGCAAGCGGTAATAATAGGGAAAATGCTTAATCCCATTTAACTCATCTTGCTTAACCAACCCTTCGCTATCTAGAAAAGATATAACAACCTTAGCAGTGGGCGGCAGATGAGATAGCGCTTTGCTTTGAATCGAAACATAACCAGATTGAGGCTCGTTATTGACGAGTTGGGTTTGGCAACCAGACAACACTGATGCAAAAAGAAGAAAGGCAGGGATAGCTTTTTTATAGCACATGATCTTCAATTCCTTTTGAAGCGAGGCACGATATGGATTAAGTACCGTAAATATTACGTCTAATATTACTACAAGATTACTGGGTAGTCACTTAAGTGACATAACCCAGTAATCAATTACCGATTAGATATCTGCTACATCAAATTCTGCGACAGTATCAACGTCAGCTTCATAATCGATCGATGAAATACCAAAACCAAACAGTTTCAAAAATTCATCTTTGTATAGCTGATAATCGGTAAGGTCAAAAAGGTTTTCTGTGGTCACTTGAGGCCAGATTTCACGACACGCGTCCTGAACCTCATCTTTAAGTTCCCAATCATCCATACGGAAACGATTGCTATCATCAATCTGAGCACTGCTTCCATATAGACCTGTAGCAAACAAGCGCTGAACCTGCTCCATACAGCCTTCGTGTAAACCTTGCTCACGCATTACTTTGAAACACATTGCCAAATAAAGTGGCATAACAGGAATCGCGGAGCTTGCTTGCGTCACAACAGATTTAAGCACGCCAATGTTACCCTGACCGCCTTTCTCTTTAAGCTGCGTATCAATCGCCTTAGCGGCGCGATCAAGATCCTGCTTCGCTTTACCTAAGGCACCATCCCAATAGATTGGCCAAGTGATGTCGGAACCGATATAAGAATAAGCAACTGATTTACAACCATCAGCAAGCACGCCTGCATCCTGAAGTGCATTGATCCAAAGCTCCCAATCTTCCCCGCCCATAACGGTAACGGTCGCATCGATCTCTTCTTGCGTTGCAGGCTCAACTTCTGCACTGATAATGGCATCTTTATTGGTATCGATTGCAGTCGACTGGTAAGAATCACCGATAGGCTTAAGACATGATCTCACAACCTCACCCGTATCAGGCATTTTCCTAACAGGCGAAGCTAAGGAATAAACGACCAGGTCAATTTGACCTAGGTCTTCTTTGATCAACTCAATCGTTTTAGCTTTAGCCTCATGGGAGAACGCATCACCATTCAAGCTTTTTGAATATAGACCAGCAGCTTTAGCTTCAGCATCAAATGCAGCGGAGTTATACCAACCCGCTGTACCTGTTTTACGCTCTGTACCCGGCTTTTCAAAAAACACACCGATTGTTGCAGCACCAGAACCAAAAGCCGCCGCTATACGGGAAGAAAGACCGTAGCCACTTGATGCACCGATAACCAGCACACGCTTAGGACCGTTCTCGATCGTTCCTTTGCTTTGGGTGTATTCAATCTGTTCGCGTACATTCGCCGCGCAGCCAGTTGGATGTGTAGTAGTACAAATAAAACCGCGAATTTTTGGTTTGATAATCATGTGTAACCGGGTCTCAAATCCATTAATAAAAGTTGCGCATCAAGATACAGGAAATAGTCCTAAATTTATAGGGGATGCAGTAAGCCTACTCCTAAGCCACAGCCAGCGGTAATTATTCTTTGTAAATTGCAATTCTCGTATTATTCCGTTAGCCAAGAGCAAGAGAGATTCGTTATTATCCATTTAATTACTGATCCCCTGAAGGAATCCCCCAATGCATGATCTCCACGGATACTATTTAGAAGACCTTGAAGTTGGTATGAGCGATATGTTTGCAAAAACAATCACGGATGCCGATGTATGCCTTTTTGCAGGCATTTCTGGCGACACTAACCCTGTCCACATCAATGATGACTATGCCAAAACAACGCCTTTTGAGAAAAGAATTGTGCATGGCATGTTTAGTGCGGCATTAATATCGACAGTGGCAGGTACCAAACTGCCAGGACCTGGTGCTATTTATATCGATCAACAGATCAAATTTCGCGCTCCTGTTTTTATTGGCGATACCGCAAAAGCTTCTATCACCGTTGAAGAGATTGATCTCCGACGCAAACGTGTTAAATGTAAAACCGATGTGCATGTAGGCGATAAGCTTGTTGCAACAGGCAGTGCGACGTTTATGGTCGACAAACGCGACGCTTAATCTCTACCTTGTATCAAATGAGGTACTAAACTGCGTTTAGTACCTCACTTTTTGTTAAATCTATCGTTCATCTCTAACAAAACCCTACTCACCTCTCCTCACTTAAGCACAAAAGACATGATCAAAATCAAGATATGCTTACGACCTAGACTTTGGTCGATTGCTATCTATTTTTCTATGAGTAAAATGTGCCCAAAAAAATAACAACAAGAATATTGGCATATGAAGAAGATACTAATCAGCGCTTGCATGCTGGGTGATAACGTTCGATATGATGGTGGGCATCACCTAATCAACCACCCAACTTTACAACGCTGGCGCAAGGAAGGCCGCTTAGTAGCCGTTTGCCCAGAAGTAGCTGGGGGAATGACCATTCCTCGCCCAGCGGCTGAAACCCAATGCAAATTCCCCATTCTTATCACAACTCAGGAAGGAACAGACGTCACGCCTGAATTTCTTAATGGTGCAGAAAAAACCCTCGATATCGCTAAACGCGAGGGCGTAGCCTGCGCATTGATGAAAGCCAAAAGTCCCTCTTGCGGCAATCAACGCATCTATGACGGCAACTTTACCAACACCCTAATTGAGGGTGCAGGTGTGGCAGCAGCCGAGTTGATACGAAACGGAATCCCCGTTTTTAGTGAAAAACAACTGCCTGAATTATTTGCATTTATCGAAGATTCTGAAAGGATGACAGCTTAACCCTTTATTTTAGGTCACGCTGTTAGCCGAGGATGACAATGGAACAAGAGATCCAAAACGAGTTGGAAACGATTACTCGTCTTACCAACATGGTTATCGATTTTTTCGTCAATTACAGCTTTCAGGTGATTGGCGCTATCATCATTTTCCTACTTGGATTTTTTGTTGCCCGCTGGCTCGCCAAGATAGTTTTGCGACTATGTGAAAGAAAAAATGTCGACGTCACGTTAAGTCAGTTTATTTCAAGCTGCGTAAAACTACTTGTTATCGCCATGGTGCTGGTAGTTTGTTTAGGCAAGTTTGGCATAAGTGTCGCCCCTTTTGTCGCGGCAATCGGTGCAATATCCTTAAGCTTAGGCTTAGCCTTACAAGGCGTTTTCTCTAACTATGGCGCGGGATTCACCATCATTCTAACGCGCCCATTTGTTGTTGGAAACACCATAAATATCAACAATATATCAGGCATTGTTAAGGAAATACGTTTAGCCCATACCATTCTAAACACTGAAGATGGCGAGATTATCACTATCCCCAACAAGCATATTGTGGGTGAAGTCATAACCAACTCATTTGAATACAAAGTAGTCGAGGCCAGTGTCGGCATTAGCTACGGCTGCAGTCCCGAAAAGACGATCACTATTATCAACCAGTGCTTAATCGGTTTTGAAGAGATTCCTACCACACCCGCCCCCCAAATAGGTATCGAGGCATTTGCCGACTCATCGATCAATATAGCCTATAGATACTGGGTACCCACTGAGCGTTTTTTTGAGGTTCAATACCAGGTTAATCTCAGTGTTTTCAACGCACTGCAAGAAAACAGTATTGAGATACCCTACCCTCAACGTGAAGTTAGGATATCCCAAGCAAATACTTAATGTTTTTTTACTTGGCAGCTCCTCAACAGACACCTACAATGTGCCGGTTTGTAATTAAATTCTAAAATTGAGTAATAATATGCGCACTAGCCAGTACCTCATCTCCACGGTTAAGGAAACTCCATCAGACGCCGAAGTCGTCAGCCACCAACTTATGTTGCGTGCCGGCATGGTCCGTAAGGTTGCATCAGGTCTTTATAATTGGCTACCGCTAGGTTTACGTACACTTCGTAAAGTAGAACGCATTGTTCGTGAAGAGATGGATAAGTCGGGTGCGATGGAAGTGCTGATGCCTGCAATCCAACCCGCTGAACTATGGGAAGAATCCGGTCGCTGGGAGATGTACGGACCAGAACTACTACGCGTTAAAGATCGTCACAATCGCGAGTTCTGTGTAGGCCCTACTCATGAAGAAGTTATTACCGACCTTATTCGCCGTGAGATTAAAAGTTACAAGCAGTTACCGGCAAATTTCTACCAGATTCAAACAAAATTCCGCGATGAGATTCGCCCTCGCTTCGGCATCATGCGTTCACGCGAATTTATCATGAAAGATGCATATTCCTTCCACGTAGGCAAAGAATCGCTACAGGAAACCTATGATGTAATGCATCAGACATATAGCAATATTTTCAATCGACTAGGTCTAGACTTCCGCCCTGTATTAGCTGATACCGGCTCCATCGGCGGCGCCTCTTCACACGAGTTCCATGTGCTTGCTGATTCTGGAGAAGACGATATTGCATTCTCCAACGTCAGTGATTTTGCGGCAAACGTCGAATTAGCTGAAGCGTTATCACCTGCGGGCGAGCTTCCAGCAGCTACCACTGAAATGACTACTGTCGATACACCTAACGCTAAAACAATCGACGAGTTAGTTAAACAGTTTGATCTTTCGATAGAGAAGACCGTTAAGACCCTGATTGTTGTTGCTTCAGATGAGTGCGAAGCTGATTTCGTTGCTTTATTAGTTCGCGGTGATCACGAACTAAATGAGATCAAAGCAGAAAAACTCGCACAGGTTGCCGAACCCCTCCAGTTTGCTGAAGAGAGTCAGATCAGAGATCTCATCGGCGCTGGCCCTGGCTCTTTAGGTCCTGTCGGCTTAACCATCCCTGTGGTAGTTGACCGTACTGTAGCAAAAACTTCCGATTTCAGTGCCGGCGCTAACACAGATGGCCAACATTACTTCGGCATTAACTGGGGAAGAGATGTAGCACTTCCTGAAGTTGCAGATATTCGTAACGTTGTCGAAGGTGACCCAAGCCCTTGCGGTGAAGGTACCATTGAGATCAAACGCGGCATCGAAGTAGGCCACATATTCCAGCTTGGTCAAAAATACTCTGAAGCATTAGATGCGAAAGTACTTGATCAAAACGGTAAGGCCGTTGTGATGGACATGGGTTGTTACGGCATTGGTGTAACACGTGTTGTTGCCTCTGCGATCGAGCAAAATCATGATGAAGGCGGTATCATCTGGCCTGAATCTATCGCACCTTTCCATATTGCGTTAATTCCTCTGCAATATGACAAGTCCGACGATGTACGCCAACTGACTGATCAGCTATATGCTGACCTTCAACAAGCAGGTTATGAGGTCATCATGGACGACCGTGATAAGAAAACCAGCCCAGGCGTAAAATTTGCTGACATGGACCTAATGGGCATCCCACACCGCGTTGTTATCTCTCCTCGCGGTATTGAGGCGGGAACACTTGAATACAAAGGCCGTCGTGATGATGAGAAACAAGACGTTCAGATCGAAAACCTAATATCATTACTCGCAGAGCGCATCAACCTTTAAAGTATAAGTCATAAAAAAACGGGCCTATGCCCGTTTTTTTATGTCTGATCCCATCACGCTATAGATCGTTCCACTTGGCGAACCTATATCCCACCCTCTTTAGCCATATCGGGATACAGAGTATTAAACTCTTCAATAGTTGATCCAAGTTCACCTAAGCGCCAAACTAATTCAAATTCAGTAATCTCTTTAGCCGAATACAAAGTATGCAGCTCTGAAAACCCGTTACCTAAAAACAATGCTATCGATTCTGGCAGTTTTAAATCGCCTGGTTCTGCTAACTGAACTTCCAATATCGGCTTATACCAATAATCAGGCAATCCCCACACCTCACACGCCTGCCTGGTTAATGCATGGGAGTAGTCATTGAGTAAATTACTGAACACCAGTGGGTGCGGTTCAACGTTGCCGTTTTTGTGCAACTCAACCAACTTTTTAAAGATTATTAATTTACCGATATCGTGAACAAGGCCAATAAAAAAAGACAAGCTAGGGTTTGCACCCGTATTTTCAGCAATATGCCGCGCATTAGCAGCAACCTCTGTTGAATGCTCCCACAGTGATTTTCCGAATGTATCAAAGTAATAATTTTCAACTTTAAACTCGTCGGCTACCAAAGAGGACATCACTACATCCTTAAGCCGTTCATCGCCAAGCATACTCAACGCATGCTCTAGATCTTTTATCTCAACATCTGCAGCAATATAGACAGGCGAGTTAGCGATAGAGATCACCTTCCCCGCTAACGCTGGATCCTCTTTAACCGCATCAACCACTCGATGCTTTGGAACATCAGGGTTCATCAAATCATCTAACAGCGTTAATGCATTACGTGACAATTTAGGGATCGACTCTTCACTTAAGCCAACCAACTCCTCATCAAGTGCGTTTCTTAATATCGCCTCTTGCGCAAGAGATTCCTCAGTTTCAAGTGCTCTCACACCTAGCAAATTACTGATAAACGCCAAACTTAGCTCTCGAGCATGCTCTAAGGATTGATGCCCATACGCTAGTTCCTCAGCTTCATCCGCTTCTTTAATATCGTCATTGGATCTTGCCGCCTGAGGAGCAACATCACTTGCTTCCTGTTCAGCTTTCTTTCCAAAAAATAAAGATTTAAGTAATGAAAACATCAACCACTCCCACTGAGACAAATAAATACTAACGCTTTATTATCAGCTAACGTTAAACGTTTCGTATTGCTCTGATAGAGAAACAACACTGCTAGCAACCTCAGCCACAGTAGCCAATTCAGGGCCTTGATTTAGCCATGCTTCTAACTGTCGAACTGCTTGATCTTCGCCTTGCGCTATCAACTCAACTCGCCCGTCATCTAAATTCCTGACCCAGCCAGTGATCCCAAGTGAATCAGCCATCTCTTTGGTCGATTGACGAAACCACACCCCCTGAACACGCCCGCTAACGTAGGCATGAAGACAAATCACTGACATCTCACTTCACCTATCCACTTACAAAATACAATGTTTATACTTTCATTGCGCCACTTGATCAGCAACACTTTTATCATCAGTCGCCACCGTAAATAACGCATCCATATCTACCGCCAAATGCTTTTTCTCATAACCTACAATCTCGATTAAACGCATTTCGAGATCTCGCTCCCACTTTATAAGCGAAGATGCCGGTATAGGCTCAGGCGTTGGCCAAGGAAGCATGCGATTTAGCTCATAGAGACTAATGGAAGACATACTTCGGCTCAGCAGGTATTCCGCTTGATCACTACGCTTTATAACGCCACCATCTAACAACAATTGCTGATAAGTATCCCAACGATTTTGATCCAAGCTTTCAACATCTTGCAACAAACAACGATCAGACAGGGAGACCCCCTCTTTCTGAGCTTGCCATAACCGATAAAGCACAGCGACTACCGTATATAAGTGTGGCACTTTGGCGCTATCAGCCATTGGTCTGTATACAGTAATAGATCGCGTCAATTCGGCCCCCATCAAAATGATCACCCAACTAATAAAAATCCATAGTAGAAACAGAGGAACCGCAGCGAATGCTCCGTAAATCAATTCATAGGAGGGGAACTGGGTCACAAACGCGGTAAAGCCTCGCTTGGCCGACTCGAACAATAAAGCAACAACAACACCACCCAATAAAGCGCTTTTAAAAGAAACACGGCAATTGGGTACGGCCACATAGATCAAAGTGAATGCCGCCGCGGAAAAAAACATAGGAAGAAGACTCAGTAATCGACCCTTTCCTACCGCTTCTGTTGCTGTCGTTATAAACGGTAAAGACGCTATATAAGAGGTGAGCACTAAACCTACGCCAATTAAAATTGGCCCTAAACTTAATATCGCCCAGTAGAGCAAAAAACTGGACAACCCTTTCCTCGGTTCAGATACACGCCAAATTCTGTTAAATGCAGCTTCAATATTTTTCATCATCATGATAGAAGTAACGGCCAATAAACCGATACCTACCGCGGTTAACTTTCTTGCTTGGGATGAAAAATCATTCAGGTAATCCTGAACAACAGCACCTGTCGCAGGCACAAAATTGTCAAACACCCAACCTTGTAGTTCCTGCCCTACCCCCTGAAATGAAGGAACCGCAGCCAACATAGCATAAGACACGGTCATGAGAGGGACGACTGCAAAGAGTGTCGTGTATGTTAAAGCCGCTGCGTTCAAGATCCCTTGGTTATTTAAAAACTGTTTGAATAAATACCTTATAAACAAAACACTTGGATGATTTACCAATTTACCCATAAAGACCTCAAAACAATTATTAGGCGGCGACTAATACTCAAAAATAACGCCCCATCCATGAAATATCCGTTGTAGCCGTATACAATGTGGCACCATAACCCAACACGTTAAACTGATCACTTTTTTTGTGATCCATTAGTACGGTATAGCACAATGAGCGAAGTTATTATCTATCACAACCCACGCTGCTCCAAGTCTCGCCAGACTTTAGCCCTTTTAGAAGAGCAAGGGATCAAGCCTGATGTCCGCAAATATCTAGAAGATGCTCCCTCTGCAGAGGAACTACGCCTAGTGTTAACGCAGCTCGGCATTCCTGCACGTTCATTACTAAGAAATAAAGAAGCTGAATTTAAAGAAAACGGCCTCGACGACTTAACTTTGAGTGATGACAAAATCATCGACATTATGACTCAAGTACCCAAGCTCATTGAACGCCCTATCGTTATTAAAGGCGATAACGCGCGCATAGGTCGCCCACCAGAGTCTGTTTTGGAAATTCTATAAATGAGCAAGCCTTATGTTTTAGTGCTCTATTACAGCCGCCATGGCGCCACCCGCACCATGGCTAAACATATTGCACGAGGTATAGAACAATCTGGGATTGAAGCACGATTACGCACGGTGCCAAGCATCTCAACCACTTGCGAAGCAATAGAACCAGCGATCCCGGAAGAAGGCTCTTTATATTGTACAGAGCAAGATCTATCAAACTGTTCTGGTCTTGCTTTAGGCAGCCCAACACGATTTGGTAATATGGCTGCACCGCTTAAATACTTTATTGATGGTACCAGTGCCCAATGGTTATCTGGCACCTTAATCAATAAACCCGCCTCAGTGTTTAGCTCAAGTTCAAGCTTACATGGAGGGCAAGAAACCACCTTATTGTCGATGATGATTCCTCTACTTCATCATGGCATGGTCATTGCCGGATTGCCCTACAGTGAAACCGCTTTACTCGAGACAACAACCGGCGGAACACCTTACGGTGCGACCCATGTTGCTGGACAAAATAATAGAGCGCTTGATGAGATAGAGTTATCTCTATGTTTAGCTCAGGGCAAACGTTTGGGTGAATTAGCGAGTAAACTTAACTGATTTTTCTGACAGAGCAACCTCCTCTAACGAGAGTAAAAACCATTGAAAGAATACATTCCTGACGACCATAACTATGCTGCCAAATCACGTTTAGGGCGCATTATCTCCGTATCCTGTTACTTAGGCTTACTCGGATGGTTTACTTTATGGCATCTTTTCCTTATCCCGGTACCCACTGCGAATCCGTGGGTTATCTGGCTAATACATATGATACCCCTACTGGCTTTTGCTAAAGTAATGATCTCAGGTAGCCCACGTGGACATGCTTGGCTCTGCTTTGTCTTGCTAATCCCGTTTATTCAATCTGTACTAGCAGCCTCCAACCCAAATACGTTTGTTTATGGCTTAGTGTATTCGCTCCTTGTAGGCATACTTTTTACAAGCGCCATGATGTATGCCCGTTGGCAGAGCCGCTATAACAAGCAGCTTGCACATTGGGCAAAACAAAAAAATGATCCGCAATCCGATTCAAGCTCTGCCAAATAAATGCCAAAACTCCCCTCTCAAATACAGCGGCTACGCCAAGAGTTTCCCATTTTAGCAAAACAGATAAATGGGAAAGCTCTGATCTACTTAGACAATGCAGCGACCACTCAAAAGCCCAGTGCTGTCTTAGATTGCATGCAGCACTATTACACAGAGAACAACTCAAACGTGCATCGCGCCAGTCATGCACTTAGCGCCGAAGCGACCTATTTATACGAAAATGCTCGTAAGATTGTCGCTTCATACGTTAATGCCAGAAGTAGCCGAGAGATTATTTGGACGCGCGGGACAACAGAATCCATCAACCTCGTTACTAACAGCTGGGGAGCCTCTTTAAAACAAGGCGATGAAATAATCCTTAGCACCTTAGAGCATCACGCTAATATTGTGCCTTGGCAACTGCTCGCGCAACGAACGGGAGCTTTAATAAAAGTTATTCCCTTACTACCGAACGGTGATGTGGATCTGACCGCATATAGCAACCTGTTATCAGATAAGACTCGCATGGTCGCTATCACCCATGCCTCCAATGCTATTGGCACAATAAACCCCATCAAAGAGATGATAGCTCAAGCACATAGCGTGGGAGCGGTAACACTCATTGATGGCGCTCAAGCTTTGCCACACCTCCAAATCGATTTAAAAGAGCTTGATGCCGATTTTTATGCCTTTTCAGGCCATAAACTCTATGCCCCAACAGGTATAGGGGTTCTCTATGGCAAGCAAGCGTTATTAGAAGCAATGCCTCCCTGGCAGGGTGGTGGAGAGATGATTAGCAAAGTAAGTTTTGAACAGTCATCCTACAACGAACTTCCTTTAAAATTTGAAGCGGGAACACCTAATATATCTGGCGCAATCGCGCTTGCTAAAGCGCTTGAATGGCTAAATTCGCAAAATAGAGCCCTGCTAGAACAGCACGAAAATGATCTGTTGAACTATACCTTAGAGTGCTGTTCGACGGTAAAAGGCTGGAACCGAATCGGCTCACCGAAAGAAAGTGTAAGCTTAGTTTCCTTTACGTTAGACAACCTACACCAACAAGATATTGGCCATCTTTTAGATCAACAAGGTATTGCTGTCCGATCCGGTCACCACTGCGCAATGCCATTAATGCAAACATTGGCCCTTCCCGGGACGACACGAGCTTCGTTTGCTTTTTATAATACGTTTGAAGAGGTTGAGCGCTTTGCAGAGGCGATCGATAAAATGTCCTCGCCTTCTTTTCAAGGCAGCTCAACAGTCACTGCCCCGTCTAATGCCCAACCCGCGAACACCTCTATTTTAGCTGAGCTTCTTGCACTTAAAGACTGGAACGCACGTTATAGACAGATAATGCTGCACGGTAAAATAATGAATAGCGCGTCCAGCCATCTAAAAACAGAGGCTAATCTCATCAAGGGCTGTGAAAGCAACACTTGGCTGAGTTATGAACTCTCAGATAATCAAAGAATCACATTTTACGCAGATTCCGATGCGCGCATTATCCGTGGGCTTCTAGCGTTAGTTATCGATATATTTAATAACAAAACGGTTTCAGAGATCAGGTCAATTGACATAGATGACATTTTCAACCAGTTATCATTAGAACGTCATTTGAGCCCGTCACGTGGCAACGGTTTACGAGCAGTAGTAGATAAAATTTACCAGATAGCTGAAGATAGAGCAGATTAGCCCTCAGCAGTCATATTTCTGTATGAATATCATTAATTTTTTGGAGCCTAGATGAGCAACTTTACAGACGTTTCCTTCTTAAATACGGTCTTTGGAAACGAAAAAGGGGATCTACAAAATCCGAACTGGGAAAAATCAGCTAAACAGCTACACCTGATACAAGAGGAACTCGCAGAGTTAGTTGAAGGTATAGACAATAAGGATATCGCTGAAATCCGCGATGCCGTTGCAGACATTCTTGTCGTAACTTATGGCATGGCACATATAATGGGTATCGATGCTGATAAAGATATGGCCGCTGTACAGGAAAGCAATCTATCCAAGCTTTGCAAAACCAATGAAGAGATTGAAGCAACGCTTAAGTTTTATCAGCAAGAAAAAGGATTAGACGTATACGCCGGTGGGGAGATCCCCGAAGCTTACATAAAATCGTCTAAAGACCAAACAGGTAGCGATGGTAAATTTTACCCTGCGCATAAATTTCTGAAAAATACGATTTGGCACGAGCCAAAATTGGACTAACAAATGCCAACTTATGATTACCGCATTGAAGCGACTGGCGATGTTATTGAGGTTAAACACACAATGGCATTAACACCAAGGAATTGGGGCGAACTATGTCAGCTCGCCAACATAGACCCGCAAAGCATCCCAGCCGAAACGGAAGTCACTAAACTGCTCAGTTCAGCAGGGTTAGTAAAAAGCAGTACACTCAAGAATCCTGAATCCCCCCCTTGTATGAGTGGCGGTGGTTGTCCTAGTGGGGGCTGTGGGATCTAAGGTTCACGATCGAACTCTTTGACAGACAGTAGTAGGTAGATGATAGTGACCTTCATCTACCTACAATTTATAGGCGGGAAGCCTCATAATGGATACAGAACGTCAGCTTATTCTCGACTGGTCAGCGCAAGGGCACATCCCCCCTGAGGACATTGATGCTGCTTTAGCACAATGCAATTTACAACCGACACAACAGCAATGGTTATTATTTGTTAAACGCCTACTGTTATGGCTTGGTATTATCTCACTCGCAGCCAGTGTTATTTTTTTCTTCGCTTTTAACTGGCAGTCAATCAGCACTTTTACTAAATTTGCCTCTTTGCAAACCTTACTAGTTGCGACCGCTTTATATACAACCAGGCTTCCTTCATTGGGCTCATTAAGTACAGCAATCACCTGTTTCTTAGCTCTGATTACTGGCGCTCTCTTTGCGCTCAGCGGTCAAATTTACCAAACCGGTGCAGACCCATGGCAGCTTTTTGCAATATGGGCTCTTTTTGTTACGCCTTGGGCTCTCCTTAGCCGTTCAAGCACCTTATGGCTCTTATGGCTGATGCTTATTAACCTCTCTTTTGCCCTCTACGCCCAAACGTTTCGGGGCCTACTAGGCTTCCTCTTTAAAGATGAAGAACTTATCGGATTACTACTTCTCATCAATACTATTAGCTTATGTGCTTTAGAGCTTGCTTACTTTCGCAAGCAACCATGGCTAAACAATAGAGTCGCTTCTCAGGTCGCGCTGATTCTGTCAGGTTTCTTAGCGACATGGTTAGCGATTTGGTCGATTTTTGACTACTCAGATGTCGCTTGGGGAAGCCTTAGTTATATGATCTGGATGGCGGCGGTCATCTACTTTTATCGATATAAGCATCTGGATCTACTAGCCCTGTCAGGATGCGCTACAAGCCTCATCGTGGTATTTAGCAGCCTAATGATTAACACGATTGCCGGCGGGTTTGATGGCGGCGCTTTACTTTTCATCAGCTTAAGTATTATCGGTATGTCCACGGCCGCTGGCATTTGGCTAAAGAAACTCACTCTATTAACGCCCGCCCCTTCATTACGGAACAAGCAGACAACGGCGGGAGACAGCTAATGATACGCAGAGATCAGCAGTTATGGCTTCGGTTACAACAACAAAATATCGTTAGTACAGATACCCCGCTAAGCGAGGATAGCTCAACCCCTTGGTATATCAAAACCATGCAAGGCATCGCTGGCTGGTTCGCTGCTCTGTTCATGCTAGGTTTCGCGGCGGTCATTTTTGACTGGATCTTCAGCTACGATAATGAAGTATTCCTCATTATCATTGGTCTTACTTGCTCCGCATCAGCCTTTCTTATCTTCCGCTATAAACAGCAAGTAGCTTTCCTTGAACAATTTGCCTTAGCCACCAGTCTATGTGGTCAGTTCATGGTTTGCTGGGGGTTGTTTGACATCTTTTCTATGAAGGAAAGTACGACGTTCCTCTCAATCGCTGTATATCAAGCCGCACTCGCGCTGTTAATGCCAAATTTCCTTCATAGGGTGATGAGTTGCTGGTTCGCCATGATCGCCCTTTTCTGGAGCTTTAATCTCAATGGCATCTATGGTTTAGACAGTGCCATTGCATCCTGCCTTTTAACATTAATTTGGACTCAGGATAGATTACTGTACCGATACCGATCAGTCCTATTGCCTATAGGCTTTGGCTTCGCTTTATCGTTGATCCAGTTAAGTGCGCATGCCCTCTTTCAAGATGAATTTTTCAGGTACTACCAACATAAATCTACAGGTTTCATTCAGCAATATAGCCCTTATATTGGCCACCTGTTTATCGCTCTTTCATGCTTATTTCTTTTAAAACAAATTTTGAAAGAGCAACATCTGAGCATAACGTCGAAACAAGGGATACTGGCTCTTTCTGGTTTACTCATATTACTCATATCAAGCTTTCCAGTAACGGGTGTCAGCAGTGCGCTCTTAATTTTGATCATCGGCTTTTTCAGACAACACATAACGTTAGTTGCCTTAGGTATAGCGTCTCTGTTGAGCTTTCTCTCTTGGTATTACTACAACTTATCTGAAACATTATTGGTTAAATCAATTTACCTGCTCGGTATCGCAGCACTGTTATTAGTCACATTATGGTGCATTAGCTTTATTACAAGGGATGAGAAAAACAATGCCCGAGTCCAACCCAAAATGGACACGCGTAAATGGCTATCTCTAGGCACGGCGTTATTGGTATTAGTCGTAATTAATACCAATATTTTCCAAAAGGAATCACTCATATCTAATGGCCGTAGCGTTTTGTTAGAGTTAGCACCGGTAGATCCTAGATCTTTAATGCAAGGCGACTACATGCGCCTGCGCTATAAGATAGCAACAGAGGCATTCAATCGTTCTATTGAGAACGATATACAAGATGGCTTCATTCTAGCGGAGATAAACCCACAAAATGTAGCCAAATACATCGCCATCTATTCTGGTGAAACGCTTACCGAAAACCAGCAACTGTTAAGATTCAGGATCAGAAAAAGCCGCCTGAAATTTGCTACAAACGCCTTCTTTTTCGAAGAAGGTACAGCCGATAAATTCCAGCAAGCAAAATACGGTGAATTTAAAGTTGATGAAGATGGTAATATGCTTTTAGTGAGTATGCGGGATGCAGAATTTAATCTTTTAGGTATAAATAAACCTTAATCTAGCTTGTTAGCACAATAACTGGCGTTCAAAGGTTTAAGCACTGCAAAATTTGCCCTAGACTATTAATAGGAAATTATGGGGAAGGAAAATGAACAGCAAATTATTTCTAACGATTATTAATGTAAGTTTAGGGCTATCTTTATTTTCTTCACTCCCAGCACATGCTGAGAGCCAACGCTATACATGCAGCTATACTCACGCGACCTACACAGCGCCTTTTATGAAAACACCTGGCACACGAAATTGCCCTGAAGGCCGTTGTAGCTATGAGATAGTCATCACGGATTCGCAAGCAAGCATCAACAATGTCAGTGGTTATAGCGTACAGCAGAATGACAGCGTTATTACCTTACAGCGCACCGCTAAAGACCCTGTTATGGGCGGAATGGATACTACTACATTTAAATTACAAAAAAGCGACATGAGCTTTGAAAGCGTTAAGACCACAACACCATCGGTTGTGTTAACGACAAAAGGGCAATGCTCTTAAACCAGAACCTTTAATTATTAACTTTCATTGAAGGTGCTAAGGTTAATTACGCTTTATGAATTTAAATGATGTAAGACTGTTTATTCGGGTTATTGAACATAACAGTTTCACTGCTGCCGCAGATAAGCTAGGCATTCAAAAATCCACAATCAGTCGGCGTATAGCTCAGTTAGAAGACGAGCTAGGCGTGAGGCTTTTACAAAGAACAACCCGAAAGCTTAGCCTCACATCCGAGGGGCAGGATCTCTTTCAACGCTGCCAACCACTTTTCGATGAATTAGACAGCGTCGAAAACTACGTTGTTTCTCGCCAAGAGGAGCCTAAAGGCCGCTTAAGAATAACGATGGCACCTGAGATGGGGATTTTCATCATGAATGATGTAGTCGCCAGTTTCATGGAGAAATATCCTCTCATACAAGTTGATATAGAGCTCAGCCCTCGTTTGGTGGATCTTGTTGAAGAGGGTATTGATCTCGCCCTACGCGTTGGAGATCTCTCCGATTCAAGTTTAATTGGTCGCAAAATAGCCGACGCTAAAGTCAGGCTTTATGCCAGCAAAGGCTATTTGGATAAACACGGTAAACCCACCACCCCTGATGACCTAAGCAACCATCAATGTATTGGAGCGGCCCTTACAGCACAAAATTGGGCATTTGAAAACTGGAACGAAGGGAAACCCATACACGTTAACTTCCGTGTTAGAGCTAATAACATGAGCTTCTGTCGAGAAATGCTTCGCAAAAACTTAGGTATTGCGCGAATGCCTAAAGCCTTTTGCTTAGAGGATATTGAGGCGGGTAATGTCGAAGAGGTATTAGCTGAATACCATGTTCCAACCGTTGGTATCCACGCTCTTTACCCGAGTCGTAGACACCTCAATCCAAAGGTGAGATTGTTCATTGACCATATGATTGAAAGCTTAGATGAGCACCCATGGCTTTACTAACATAAGCCATATTTAGATTAATAGAATACAACCCTGATGTACGCTGGCGACATCGTAACTATGCAGCAGATTCCCATTCAGGTAGCTTTCCTTTAAAAAGAGCCAGTAAGGTTTCAATACCCGCCATCGTCGTCGCATCTTTATGCGTCACTAATAAGGTAGGAACTTGGCTATATT
>Ga0193952_1000433_pt1 | contig 18028 bp, 15 predicted proteins | sample BB_3_MG_FD_140368 | JGI IMG/M metagenome (GOLD analysis project Ga0193952, IMG submission 140368) | Microbial mat bacterial communities from the Broadkill River, Lewes, Delaware, United States - BB_3_MG | ecosystem: Environmental > Aquatic > Freshwater > River > Microbial mats | place: USA... | reverse complement strand
TATATAGCTTAGGGTTTGACTCAATGGATGATGGAGACAGTACAGAAGTAACATTTGAAGTAAAAGCATATGATGGAACAGTACTAAGTGCAGGGAAGACAGTAAACTTAACAGTAACTGGAACAACAGATACAACAAGTGGAACAGGTATTGATGGATATATTTCTAATATGACAGTATTTAGTGATACTGATAATGATAGAGTGTTAGATGGAACTGAGACTAGTACAAATACAAATGCATTAGGAGAGTTTACTCTTACTGGTGGAAATGTAAATAATACTTTAGTTGGATTTGGGGGAACAGATATTTCTACAGGTTTAGCTTTTGAAGGAATATATAAAGCTCCTGAAGGTTCAAGTATATTAAATCCAACAACAACTATTTTAGTTGATTTAATGGGTGAAGGTAAAACACTTGCTGAAGCAAAAACAATAATGTATACAAAATTATCAATTGATGCTTCAGTTGATTTATTATCAGATCCAATTGCTCAAGCTGTAAATGCATCTTCTCAAGCTGATGAAACAAACTATATTAACTTCCAAACGGTAAATGCTCAAATTAATAATACTATTGGTCAAATTGCAGCTGCAATAGATGGTGGAAATATTAGTGATGAAAAATCTGCATTTAATAAAGCTTCAATTGAATTAGCTAAATTATTAATCGCAGGTCCAGTTGATTTAACAGATACAAATCAAATAAATACACTTTTAAGTAATACTATAAGTGAAATAGATAACGGACTGTTATCAGAATCTGTAAAAACAGATGTTTCTCAAGTTATTGTAAATACAAATAATGCAATTGCTTCTGCAACTAATGGTGTAGTAAATGCTGAAGATGCATTTGAATCATTAGCAAAAACTCAAATTGCTGCAGAAGAGAGTGAAAATGAATTAGAAAATGCTATTGAAAATGATATCGATACTTCTAATGCTGTAAATAATTCTGCTGGAAATACTTTTGAATCTAGAGTTGAGGAAGCTCAAGCAGGAGATATTACAAAGGCTGATGCTTCAAATATAAATCCAACAATACAATCAGTTAGTAATATCGTAGAAGAAAATACTTTAGTTGATGTATCACCTTTAAATAATTATAGCTATGCTGGAGTTTTAACAGGAAATGATCCTGATGGTGATAACTCTGCTTTAACATTTGCATATTCTGGAAATTTAGATATTACATTAAAAACTACAGAAAGTTCTATTGTTAATCTTGTAAATGAAAATAGTGCTGAATCATTAGTTCAATTAAAAGCATTATTTAATGAAGTGTTAAACAATGAAATAATAGAAGCAATCGTAAATAATAATTCTCAAATTGAGAATCTAGTAAATACAATAAATTCAGCGCCAAGTATTCCAGCAGTTGTTGCAATTGTCAATAGTTTAGAGCAGCTTAATATTGATGTAACAAGTGGAGAAATATCTGTTACTGGACAAATAAGTGAAGAATATAAAACTTTACTAGAATCAAATAATTTATTAAACATAAATATTGAAACTAATGGTTCATATACAGTAAATAGTCCATTATTTGATAAACTTGGAAATAATCAAAGTGTAGAAATAAAATTTGATTACAAAGCTAATGATGGAATTGAAGATAGTCTAGCCTCTAATATTAGTTTAACTGTTAATGGTAATAATGATGCTCCTAAAGCAGCTATTGTTCATAGTATAGCTTCAAATGATAATTTAGACTTTATGTATGGAGGTCAGTTATCTGGAAATGACGTTGATTCTAATGATGTACTATCTTATAATTGGGATTCATCATCTGTTGAGATGACGTATACAATGACAGGTTTAAATAATTTAGACTCATTACTTGCATTAAATAATCCAGCAGTTCAAGCTGCTACAGTAGAGTTAAAACCAGTACTTTTAAATTTTGTTCAAACAGGTAATCTTTTATCTTTAACATCATTATCAGAACAGACAGTTATGACTTCTAAAGTTCTTGCAAGTGTTTTAAAAGACTTCTATGATTCAAATGATAATTTAACTAATGAGTTAGTTTCAATGAAAGATTTTATTGTTGCAAATAAAACTGCATTAGTTGCTCAATCAACATTAACATTAGAAGAGATTAACTTATTAGATAGCGCTTTATCTGTAGAGAATTTAACTGCACTTGAGACTTTAATGAATTCAATATCTACATTTATGGATAATAATCCAGGTTTAAATGATTTATTAAATGGAATCTTAGCTGATAATAAAATAGAAACTTCAGAGTTACTTACTCTTGATCCTTCAATTATGTTACAAGTTGAATCTTTAAGATTAGAAATGAAAGCTCTTTTTGATGCAAATGAATCATTAATAGATTTATTAGATATTCAAAATGTAATATCTACACTTCAAGAAGTAGCTGTAATTGATCCTACAAATGGTGAAGTTTCAGTAACAACAGATGTAAATCAATTGGCTGCAGAAAGCATGATAGCTTTAGATGAAAATAGTGGAGAATACACTATTACTAATCCATCATTAAATACTTTGCCTGCATCAACTGAAGTTGAAGTATCATTTAATTATACAGTAGAAGATAATAATAGCTCTATTAGTGAAGAAAGTACTGCTTCTATATTAATTACTAGTGATGATGTAGATGATATCAATGTATCATTATCTGAAAAAGGTGAATTAAGTGTATCTGATAATCAAGATATTAATATGTCAGATTTATTAGCTAATATTTCATCAAATATTGAAGTATCAGATATAGACTCAATAGATTTATCAAATGGTGAGCACATTCTTTCAAATTTAACAATTTCTGATTTTGAAGAAATGGTTTCAGACACAGCTTCAAATGAATTATCAATTGTTGGTGAAGATAATGATAAAATCAAATTAGATCTAAGTGTATGGTCTAAAGATACAACAGATACAGATATTAATGCTTCAATTGAAAATACGGATGATGGCTTTGTTGCTTATAGTACTGTAGGAACAGATTCACAAGTGTTGACTTTACTTATTGATAAAGATATTATTGTCGAAAATATTTAATAAATAGAAAAAGGTAATAACCTTTTTCTATAATTATAAACTGCCTAGGAACTATCTTGCTTTCAAAAATATTTAAAAACCTAAAAAAAACTGATTTTCATTTATGTGATTTTTATACAACAGATATACATTCCCATTTAATACCAGGTATTGATGATGGTGTAAAAACTTTGGATGAAAGTATAGAGATTATAAATTCACTACAAGAAATAGGTTATAAGAAGCTAATTACAACTCCTCATATTATGTCTCATAGATTTCCAAATACAAAAGAAACTATTTTAAATGGTTTAGAAAAAGTACAAGAAAAAATTATAAAAAGAAATATTGATATTAAAATTGAAGCTGCTGCTGAGTACTATTATGATGAGCATTTTTTTAATGAGATAAAAAATAAAAATCTTTTAACTTTTGGTGATAACTATGTTTTATTTGAATTTTCATATACTACAAAACCTTTTGGCTTAGAACAAATTGTATATGAATTATTAGATGCTGGGTATAAGCCAATACTAGCACATCCAGAAAGATATACTTACTTCTCAACTAATATAGAGAAATATAATGATTTAAAAGATATGGGTCTTTATTTTCAAATAAATTTAAATTCATTAAATAAATTCTATGGAAAAAAACCACAAAAAGCAGCTGAGTATTTAGTTGATAATAGATTAGTTGATTTTGTAGGAAGTGATATTCATAGTAGAAGATATTTTGATTCTCTTGAAAAGTTTGTAAAAACTTCAAAGTTTAAAGAAGTATTTGAAAAGAATCAAATAAAAAATGATTTTATTTGATTCTTTAATTTTTAGTATTTATCTGTTTTTATAATATTTGTCATTTCCATAACCATATCCATAACTAACACCATAACCATAACCATATTTGTCACCTATTTCAACACCGTTTAAAACCATTCCAATTTTATTATGAGAATGCTCTTGACTAAGTCTATCAAGGTTTTTGATAAACTCTTTTCTTGTATAGTTAGCTCTTACAATTACGAAAGAGATATCAGCATAATTCATAAGAATTAATGCATCTGTTACTAATCCAACAGGTGGAGTATCTATAATTATATAATCGTAAGATTTTTTAAGCGTCTCAAGTGTTTCTTTCATCTTATCCATTAAAATTAATTCTGATGGATTAGGCGGTAAAACACCTGTTGAGATAATATCAACGTTTTCATTTGATGTTTTCTTAATAACTTCATCAAGTGTATTTTGATCAGTAAGATAGTTGCTAATACCAATATTATTTGGAATATTAAACTCTTTGTGTACACTTGCTTTTCTTAAATCTAAATCTAATATGATTGTTTTTTTATTACTCTGACCAATAATATCTGCAAGTCTTGCAGCTGTAGTAGTTTTACCTTCACCTGAAACTGATGATGTAATAGTAATAACTCTACTCTCTTCACTTTGTGGTAGAAACTGTAAGTTAGTTCTTATTGATCTGAATGCTTCTAAGAATATATTTTGTGTTTTTTTATTTTTATTTAGAGGAATAACTCCATAGATTGGAATAGAACTAAATCTTTCTATTTCTTCTGTATTTTTGATTGTATCATTTAAAAACTCTCTTATAAATGCATAAGCAAGTCCTGTAATAATACCTAATATTAAACCAATTAAAACAATTAACATTCTTTTAGGTTTTATTGGTTTTGGGTAATTTAATGCTTTATCTAGAATTCTGGCATTTGAGATTGTAGAGGATTTAAGTATAGCTGTTTCAGCTCTTTTCTCTAAAAGGAAAGAATATACTTTTTCATTCACATTAAAATGTCTTGAAAGTCTTGTTAAGTCTCTTTCTTGTTTTGGTAATGTTTCTAATGACTTTGTATATTTGAAAATAAGACCTTTTAAAGAGTTCTTTCTTTGAGTAAGTTGTCTTAAGTTACTTTTTAAAGATGCTTTAATAGATCTTTTTAAAGATGCTATTGTTTTACTAAACTTCTCAACATCAGGGTGTAGTTCTGTAAAGTCAATCAGTAAAGTATCTTTTTGAGTAGATAACTCATGTAACTTTTTAATCAAACTCGCAAGTGCAGGGTCTGCAAAGCTAATTGAACCAACAGTTAAACCTGATAAGTTTTGATTTGATAAAATATACTGCTGTAAGTTTCTTAAAATATTCTCTTCTATAGATATTTCTTGAAGTTTTGCTTCATATTCAGTTACTTTCTTAGATGTAATAGCAGCTTTATCTGATAAGTTTATTACGTCATTTGATTCTTTATAGCTTTCAAGTTTATTTTCTGATTTTTTTAATCTTTTATTTATCTCATCAAGTTGATTATCTATAAAGGTTAAAGATAAGTTTGCAACTTCACTTTTCCTCTTTATTTCTTCATCTAAATATGCTTTAAATAAAGCATTAATTAAATCTCTAGCCCTCGTAGATACTGTGTCTTGAATTGATACTTTTAAAACTGATGCAAGTTCTGATATTTGAGAAACAGATAAGTTATTATAGAAAATATCAGCTGCAATTAAAGGATGAACAAAAGAAAATTCATAAGAATCATTTTCAAGTTGAGATATTTGCTCAATATTAATATTAAACCATTGTGTATTAATATCTTGATTATATTTATGATTTTTATCATAAGAAATTAAATCATGGTCTTTAAAAGGTGCAACTTTTAATTGATGAAGAATTCCTTTTTTTGACCATTTTGATGTAGGGATTATTTTTAGATTAAATGTTTCTTTATCTATTGGAGTTAAAATAAATCTTTTTCCATAGATTAAATCATCCAAAACTTTTGTTGCTACAACAAATGGGGCATTTTGATAGTACTCTTTTTTTCTATAGTTTTTTGTAGTAAAGTATCTAGTATTTAAATCTAAATAACTTAAAGCTTTATTAGCTAAAAATCTTGATTTAAAGACTTCTACTTGATTACCTATATTTATACCTCCACCTGTAAATGCTTGTTTAAGAGCATCTGTACTGTTGTATCCACGTTGTTCCTCTTGAAGTTCAATAGTGGCACTAGAAGCATAAATACTTGGTTTTGTATATGCTATTAGTGTAGCAATAAAAGTAAATAATATAGATAAAAATATTATTATATATTTATATCTTAGCACAGTTTTTAATATATTTTTTAAATCAATTTCTTCATTGTTTATTTGTTGAGTATTTTTTGTATTTTGCATATTATTGTAAAATCTCTTTTCTTTTAACAAATGGATCTAAGATCGATGATAATGCATTCCAAAATGGTACAACTTCCTTAAATGCTCTATTATAACCCTTCATTTCTCTAGGTTGAACATATATAATATCATTTGGTCTTAATAGCAGACTCCCTTCATTTAAAGCAGTCACATTTGCAAGATCTATATTTCTTACTATTGGATTTCTTAAGTCTCCACGTATGATTTTAATATCATTTCTTGATGCAAAGTCTGTTAAGTCTCCACTTTGAGCAATTGCTTCTATAATATTCATTGTTCCATTTTTTACTGGTACAATTCCAGGTTTTTTTACTTCACCAATGACAATAACTCTTTGATTTTTAATCTCTGTAGTCACATAAGGATTTCTAATATATCTTTTATAAAGTGTAATTAGTTTTTCAGATGCTTCATCTTCTGTTAATCCTGTGATTTTAACACTCCCAATTAAAGGTAATCTTACAGTCCCTTTTTGTGTAACTAATATACCTAAATCTTCAACATTTTTAGTATTATTAGTATTTTGACTTGTTAAGATAGATGTCATTTGTTGAGAGCCTTTTCCTGATTGGATATATACTGTAATCCCAACTCTATCATTAGGAGCTATTTTATTCTCATATCCTAATTCATTTTTATATTCATCATTACTTATTATAGTAATCTTATCTTTTTTGTTTTCATCCACTTGAAAAAGTTTATAATCTTTTAATGTACAACCACTTAAAATTATAGTTAAAGTTAGAATAAACACAGTATTTAACAGACCATTCCTCATATGTTTCCTTCATATAAAATTTTGCTATCATAATAACATAATGTATTATTAAACATCAAATATATTTATTGTTTAATTACAGTTTAATAACAAAAGTTTGTTTTATAAAACAATTGAGATATTAATTGAATTTTAAGCTATTTTTAAAGTCATTACATAATTAAATATGTTATAATCCCATAATTAAAAAATGGAGTGCATAATGAAAAAAGATAATTCAAGTGTTGAATCAAGAAGAGCTTTTCTTAAAAAAGCTGCATATGTTGCACCTACAGTAATAGCTTTAGGTCAAATTACAAATCCTGTTAAATCTTCGGCTGCAAGTTTTGTAGGTGGAGGTTCTGAACAATCTAATCCAGATAATAATCCTTCTGGTGGTTCAGATAGAAGTGACGCATACAATATTTTTGGAAAGTAAGTATAATTATACTACATGATTTTATATAATCATACTTTACTAGTAGATAAAGAAAAATCTACAAAACCTACAAATATATTATTATTGAAAGAGAATAATTCTCTTTCAATTAATAGCTCATTTATTCTAAGATTACACAATAATCAAAATAGACAAGTTGCAATAACATCTAATAATAGTTTCTCAAATATAGAAAAAAATCAACAAGTAAATTTTTTAGTAGAGGATGTAGTTACTTTTAGCTCTTGTACTAATTCTTCACTTATTGAATATAAATTACATAAATATGGTTCAGATAAATTAATGACATACTGGTTGTATCATACTTTCTTACCTATTTTATTTACTATAGAAGATAAATATTATTTTTTGCATGCAGGAGCAGTTGAAGTCGATAATAAACCTATTTTATTTATTGCAAATTCATTTGGTGGTAAATCAACACTTACTAATTATTTTGTTAATAAAAATCATATTTTTATTTCTGATGATAAAGTAGGTGTATATAAAAAAGATAATGCTATTATATCTGTACCTTCTTATCCTTTTCATAGGCCTTATCGAAGAATGGAAGATTTAGGTGTAAAAGTAGATAATTTCTCAAAATCAAATAAAGAAATTTTTTGTATATTTAACTTAGTAAAATCTGATTCAAAATCTAAAATAAATATATCAAAAATATCTGGAATAGAGAAGTTTAAAGCTTTAAGATATGCTACTGATATTGATTTATCAGTAAATAAAGAAAGTAGGTTTAGTATTTTAAGTGATATTGGGAATAAAATAGATATATATAATATTTCTATACCCTGGGATTTAGATAGGCTTGATGAAGTTTATCTAAGAATATGTACCTTTGTAAAGGATTTAAATGAATTTAAATAGTACTATATCTATTTCAAATAGTATATTTTCAGAAAAAGTAGATAATGAAACTATAATTTTAGACACAAAAACTAATCAGTATTTTAACTTGTCTGATTTTGGAAAACTAATATGGGATATGCTTATTGATGAAAAACAAGTATATGAAATTTATCAAGAATTAGTTGAGTTTACTGATGTTAAACCTGATCAATTAGAAAATGATATATTAAATTTTATTAACTCCTTAGAAAAATTATCTTTACTTGAGATAACTAATTAAAATGAATAACTTTAATATAAATTTATCTGATGAAATTTTATTAATAATAGAATGTTCAAAAGAAGAACCTTCATATATTTATATAAAAAAATATATAAATCAAATTAAAAATTGGAATAATTTTATATTTCTAGTAAAATCTCATGGTGTTTTACCTCTTGTATATAATAGTTTGAAGTCTTGTGAAAATTTAGATTTACCTAGCTTTGTAATGAATAAATTAAAAGAATTATATTTTATAATTGCAAAAGAGAATATGATGTTATCCTCAGAATTAATAAAAGTTACTAAGGCTTTTGATTTTATGGATATAGATTATATTTCTTTTAAGGGGCCAACTTTATCTAAATTGAGTTATGGAAATATTATTCAAAGACAATATTGTGATTTAGATATTTTAATTAAATATAAAGATATTAAATCAGTGATTAATTTACTTAAAGAATTTGAGTATGAATCTGAGTATAGTAATTTAAATGAAATTAATCTTAAATATATAAAAGTTATTTCATTCTATAATAAGAAATTAGGTACAGAAATAGAAATACATTGTGAGCTTATATCTTCAACATATGCCATAAATCTGGACAGTATTGATTTTTTTAATCTAACAAATAATATTAAAATATATAATAATAATATAAAAAGCTTTAATAAAGAGTTCTTGTTTATTTATCTATGTATTCATGGTTCTAAACATATTTATGAAAGAATATCTTGGATTACTGATATTAATAAATGTTTAATAGATAAAACTTTTAATTGGAAATTAATAGTTAAATTTGCTAAAGAATTAAATATTGAAAGAATTGTTTATTCTTCTATTTATTTAGCATCTATAACTTTTGATACATCTTTGCCAAATTATATAAAAAGTAATATGACAGATATTAATAAGCTCAGATCTATTTCAGAAAATATTCTTAGCTCAATAGATAAAAATGATAAAATATCATTAAGATCGTTATCTATTCTACTGAGTCAACGTGAGGGATTATGTAAAAAAATAAATCTTATTCTTAAGTCTTTTTTTTATATTAAAGAAACTGATATTAAATTTATTAAACTACCTAAATATTTGTATTTTATATATTTTATAGTAAGACCATTTAGAATACTTTCAAAAAAATCTATTAAATAATTTTTTCAATATAATTAATTGTTTTTAGAAAATTGATTTTTATACTATATATAACTTCTGTAGTATTTTTAGTAAACTTTAAATTATTATCTAATGTATAGAAGATTAAATTATATATTATTTTTAGAAATTCTTTTAAAACAAAAAAAACTGCCTTCTTTTCTGTATAGTATTTTTCTTTATTCCACCAATCAGGATTGGTTCCAACAAAGTTGTATGTAATAGAGGAATTGTTAGATTTAATAAAGTATTTTATTAATAAACTTATTCTCTTTGAATGTGCATTTGTTGATATGATATTTATACTATTATAATTATGTGCATCTAATATTTTTTTTGCAAAAAGTAACTCTTCTAATGTATTTGATGTTTTATCAGTAGTAATGATATTCTTTTTATTTATATTATTTTCTATTAAAATAGTATGTTTTTTTGAAATTTCATCTTTATATTTACTTGTTAGTATAATTTTATTATTTTTAGAATAGTTTTTTTTTAAGAGTTTAATAGCTTTTTGTAATCTTTCCCCATTACCTCCACCTAAGCAAATAATTATATCTGCTTTAGATGGTTCTTTTGTAATATCAAAATAAAAACCTAGATTTTTTATTAGATAAATAAATATAAATATAATTAAAATAGAAGTAGATATTTTAAAATATTTTTTCAATTGCATTTATATATTTATTAATAACAATTTTTTCTTCAAATTCATTTATAATTTTTTCTCTACCTTTTTCTCCCATTAATATTCTTTCTTCTTCACTTAATTTTATCATTTTTTCAATTTTTTCCTGAAGATTTTTAGTATCTTTCATTTTACATAAAAAACCATTTATATTATCATCAACTACATCTCTGCAACCTATATTATCTGTTGTAATTATAGGCTTAGCCATACTAGCAGATTCTAAAAGGGTTCTAGGCGTTCCTTCTCTATAGAATGATGGTAAAACTATGCAGTCACATTTTGATATTTCATTTTTTACATTGTCACTTGTTCCTAGATAATTTACTATACCTTCATTTACCCATATATCCATTTGCTCTTTGCCTATAGCTGTCTTATTTGATACATCTAAAAAGCCTAATAATTGAAACTCTACATTATCGTATTTTCTTTTTATTTCTCTAGCTGCATCTACATACTCCTGTATACCTTTATCCCACAGCATTCTTGAGATAAGAAGGAATCTAAGTTTAGTATCTTTTTTTTCGACTTTAATAGGAATAAATTTATTAGTATCAACACCTGAACCTGGTAATATACCGCATTTACTTTTTTCAACTAAGTTTTGAGAAGTAAATAATTCAAAATCATCATTATTTTGAAAAAATACATGTTCTGCTTTAGCCTGAGAATACTTATATAAATATTTTGCAATTTTTGTAATAAAATTTTCTTTTATAAATAATGTACCCAATCCTGCAATATTATTTATTGTAGGTATCTTAAGTAAATCAGCAGCAATTGTTCCATAAATATTAGGTTTAATAGTGTAGTTTAGCATTAAATCTGGTTTAATATTTTTTAGTGCATTATAGTATCTGATTATTAGTTTAGAATCTTCAATTGGATTTGTACCTTTATTGTTCATTTCAATTTCATAATAGTTAAAGTTATGATCTTTAAATAAATCTGAATATTTATCTTTTGGCGCTAAAATAGTAATATCGAAACCTTTGTTTTGTAAAGCTTTTAATAGTCCTAATCTAAAGTTTATTACATTCCATGATGTATTTATTGATATTACAATCTTTTTCATTAATAATTTTGCTCCCAATATTTTCCGAATTTGATATCTATCTCTTGAGTAGGAAATTTTTCATATCCTGCTCCTGGGTAAATAGTAAGTTCTCCAAATGTTATTCTTTCATTATAAAAATATAAATCTACACGCACGAAATCAAATTCTTTACCTATTTCTTCTGCTATTTCAATCATTTTATCAATAAATATTGGTTTTGAAGGTGAGGGTATATCTCTTTTATAACTGTAATCTATATTTAAATCTTCCCATTTTTCATTAAACATATTTCTTTTATGTATATCAAATCTTCCAGTATCTAATTGGATAAACTTAACCTTTCCATTGTATACAAAAAACTTGTAATCATCAGGGACACTTTCTTCAAAATATAAGAATTCTTCAACAAAAACTTTTCTTATAATATCTTTATATGCCCATTCTCCTAACACTTTACTTTGATCATGGTTGAACCATTTTTTTGTAATATCTTTTAAAAACTTCTTTCCATAATGATTAGAATTTTGAATAAATAAATTTGTTCTACTTGCATGGTTTGCCTTAAATACATAATCTTTTGGTAATTTGCTTATATTTAATGAATCAATATTTGTGCCTTGCCATAAAACTTTAGGTATATATATATCTAAAGCTTTATTTCTAATATATTCTTTTGATTCAAGTTTATCAGCAGCAATAATTAGTAATTTATTTCTATCAAACAATTTTCTACGTTGAATTTTTTCATTAAATGACTTAGGCTCTTTTATATTAGGTAATTTTTTAAATCGTCTAAAATAAAGAATATAAATTGAAAGTTTTTGTGGTAGATATCTAACTAATGGAGAAAAAATTTTGTACCATATACTGATCATGAGTTTCCCTTTATAATATTTTTTTTTGCATATTGTACTAAAAATTTAAATGTTCGTATGCTAATTCTATATAAATATTGAAGATAAGTTATCTTTTTATCTTTTAGCAATATCTTAGATATTTGGATACTTCCTTGATACATTGCATTTATATTTCCAGTAAGACCACCCGCTCCAGTGTATGATTTGTATGCATATCCTAATTCATAATTTAGTAATGCAATTTTATATTTGAAACATATATTAAGCCAAAGATAATAATCTTCAGAATATCTCATTTTTTCATTAAATCTTAACTTAACATCATTACTTATAATTATATTTGAAGTTGTTGTAAATAAATTTTTATTAATTAGCATTTTGTCTGTAATTAAAGTATTATCTATATTTTTTTCAATATTTATATTTTTTTGATTTGGTGTTTTTTCTAAACATAATTTCATTAGATGACCAGTTAATTTAATATCTGGATTATTTTTCATAAAATTATACTGAATTTCTAGTTTTTGAGGATGCCAAGAATCATCAGAATCTAAGAAAGCAATATATTTACTATTAGAATTATTCCATCCTGTATTTCGTGCTTTTGCTGGTCCTGAATTAATGTCTAATTCAATTAATTGAATTTGAATGTTGCCTTGATATTTTTCTATATATTGTTTTACGTTATTAACTGTATCATCTGTACTTTTATCATCCACAATAATTATTTTTTTTGGTTGAACGGTTTGTTCTAATATTGATTCTATCGCTCTAAAAATTGTTTCTTTTGAATTGTAAACAGGTATTGCAACTGTAATATCAATTGTTTTTTTCATTTTGTTCCTTATCCCTGAATTTTTAATATTAAATCATCTGTAAAGTTTTTATTTACATCTAGTATTTTTTTATCTCTATTTGGGTAGTAATTTGTAATAGGATTATCTAAAAGAAAATTTATTTTCTCTAAAACATGAACACTCCCAATACTCATATCTCCTATTCTCCACTTTTTATCAATATTCATATCGTCTAAGTAATCTGTACATTTTCTATGGTATTCAATTAATAAAGATGGAACATTCATAGCTGATGCTACTATTGCCCCATGTAATCTCGTTGATAGAACTAAATCACAATTATGTATCAATTCTATAGTTTTCGCTGTATCTTTTTCATAAGGATATAATTTATAATTACTTTCATTTAATTGAAGTTTTTCAATTAAATTTCTAGTGTATTCTTCATCTCCAGTATCAGAATTTCCATTAATTACAAAAAAATGAAATTCAATATTATTTTCTTTTAATTTGTTTAATGTATTAAATATTTCTGATTCTCTTCTTTTTTCATTTTCTATTGGAAGAGAATAATATCTCTCATAATGACAAACGGAAATGCCTAAGATCTTTTTTGAATTTTTTGAATCTACTTTTTTTTGAAAATCAAATATATTAGGTAACATAAATGCTAAATCTGATGAATTTATTGGATTATAAGGAAGATTCATATTAATTGTTGTTTCATAAGATACTTTATCTCTTAATACTAAAAATTGAAAATATTTTAAATTATTTTTTATAAAATTAAATCCTTCTTCATTCTTAAATGGACCAACAGATACGCCTATTGCATTTACTTTTATTATATTCATTCTCATTAAAAAAAATATAAACCATCTAGGAGTAAATGTTCTAGGCTTTCCTCCTAATATGGATCCTCCAGATAAAGTTATTGTATTTGTCTTAATAATTGAATAGTAAGTATAAAAAATATTAAGTATTTTGGATTTAAACTTTTTATTTAAATCATAATTGATTTCTATAGATTTAGAAACAGGACCACAATCGCTTAATACATTATAATCTATATTTTTCCAATATTTTTTTGCAGCATAAGCAGAAACTAAAACAAAAATATCATCTCCAGTATTTTGATACCCATAATAACCTGTAAATAAACCTCTTTTATTTTTCATTTTTACCCCTTTTTAGTATTTTTTTAAGTAAAAAATTAATATCTTTATCTTGAAATGAATATAAATATAAAAGTATTAAAGATATAATTCCCGTAACAGATATCATTAATAATAAAGATGAAAATGATAAGTATATAATATAATTATTCAGTAATTTAGCTATAAGTAAAATAATTATAAAATAAATTAATCCAATAAATGGATAGTATATAAATGAAGTTAATTTTATCTTCATTATATGTGCAGAATAGATAGGTATAAGTAATCCATTTTTTAAAGTTAGCATGAATGCACTTCCAAATATTATTGCATATAGTTGATAATCTGTATATATAACTAATGTTATTGAAGTTGCTAAACTTAGTAACCCAAAAATAATACTTATTAAACCTGGAATTTTTACCTTATTATAAGCTATAGTTACTGCGAAAAGTGGAGTTATTGAGACACTAATAATTAATGGTATTAATGAAAAAGCAAGAAGATGTCTTATATGATTATATTCTGGGCCAATCCAGATATTTAAAATATTTTCAGAAAATCCTATTATAATAGCAATTGGTATAGCAATTAAAAGTGAAATAGTTTTTATCCCAATTTTAAGCATATTTACTAATTTATCAAATTGATTATGAGCATAATATATCATAATTATTGGTGTCATAATACCTGAAATTACGGCTGCCATTGCTCTAATTAACGAATTCCATTGTAAGACTAATGCATAATTTGCTGCTTCCAAACTTCCAAGAAATTTATTTGCAATAAATAAATCAAATTTTAAGAAAAGTAATGAACCTACTTGTGTTACTAGTACCCATCCTCCCATACTTGTTAAATCTTTTACTTTTTGAGAGTTGAATTTTTTTAATTTAATAGATAAACTTGGAACTATTTTATTCTTAAAATAAATAGACAGTAGTAAAGATATAAAAGACGCACTTAAGAATGCAATTCCAACACTTTTTAATGAAGGATCATAGAGATAAAATAGTATTATGGTAATTGTTGCATTTATTATAACATTCGTTATCTCTGTAGTTTTTATTAAATCTAATCTATTTGATGAAAAAAGAGGTGTAGTAAAAATTCCTCTAATTAAAGAAAAGCTAAAGCCTATAAAAGTTAATGTAAATAACCAGTATGCATCATTTAAGAAATCTTTGGGTACATTTATAACTTCTTCAAGATTTAATATTATAACTGTCATAATTACAGATTGTATGAAAATAAATATTATTGCTAAAACTAAAGATGTATTAAATATTTCATTTGCTACTGTATAATCTTTTTTTTGTAAACTTACTAAAAGATATCTATTTAACGCACTATTGAACGATTCTATAATTACACTTACATATTCAGCAAAAAATAAAGATAATGGAACTAATCCATAAGCAATCAACCCAATATTTTGAACTAGATAAGGAACAATCCATAATCCTATTAAGACTTTAATAATAAAAGATACTATATTCATTATTAAATTTATTGGTACTTGTTTTTCTATTAATTTATGATTCATTTTTTCCTAAACCTCTAGTAAATTGTAATTGAATAAAAATATAATGGATATTATAATTAGTAAAATGAATAAAAACATATGTGTCAATTCGTTATTTTTTAATTTTTTTATTATAAGGTATCCAATAGTAGCTGGTATTAAACTCCATACTGCGAGCAATAATCTATCAGAAAAATTTATGTATCCTATTAGAAGAAAAGGTATAAATAATATAAAATATAATCTAATTAAAAAATTTGATAGATTTGAATTATCTTTAAACTTATATAAAAGAACAAAAAAGAATGATGTGAAAACCCAAAAGTCATATCGTATGCCAGCTTTATATCCTCTTTCATTTAAAGCATTATCAAAATAATAACTTAATGCACCAATATTATAAAATTTTTGACTCAAGATAATAAAAATAGCTTGTGATATTCCTGATATATATAGAAGGGAAATTGTAAGGAAAAGTATGAAGATACTCCTATTCTTTAATTTAAAAACAAGTAAAAAAGGAAGAAATAATAGCATTGAAAAATGTGTAAATATTGATATTAATAATATAATTGTCCCTTTGAGATAAAATTCTTTATAAAAATAAACTATTGATAATAAAAAAATAGGAATTGCTAATCCTACTCTAATAACATTTAGTTCTGAATTCCAGAAAAATGGAGATATTAAAGTTATTATTAAAGATATGTAAATAAATAACCATTTTGTACTTTCTAATTTGATATCATATATTTCTATTAATTTATAAAAAAATATGATATACATAGTAATAGACAAAAAAGAAACGGCCATTAAAAATATACTTGAATCTAATTGAAAAATTGCAGTTGTTTTTGCTAATATTAGAAAGAAGTATTCACTTATTCTTGTCTCTATATTTTGTGAAATCAAATTGTAGAAATTTTTATATGCTTGTGTATCAGAACCAATACTACTGTCTCTTATTCCAATTACATAAGATATAATTAATGTATATACAAATAAAATAATTGAATTTATTGTAAATAATTTTTTTTTCTGTTCAATCAAATTATTACTTATAAAATTTTTTATACCAATTAACAAATTTTGAAATACCTTTTGATAAATCAGTATCTGGCTTATAATCAAAATCTTTAATTAAATCATTTGTATCTGCATATGTAGATACTACATCTCCATCTTGCATATCCATAAAATTTTTCTTAGCTTCTATTCCAATTGATGTTTCTATGGTTTTAATAAAATCTAATAATGATACGGGTGCATTATTTCCAATATTGTATATTCTATATGGTGCTGAAGATATTGACGGATTTGGTTTATTTGTATCAAAATTATCATTTGATTTTGATGGATTATCTATTACTTTTATAATTCCATCTACAATATCACCAACATAAGTAAAATCTCTACTCATCTTTCCATGGTTAAATACTTTAATTGCTCTATCATTAAGTATAGCGTCAGCAAATAGCATTGGAGCCATATCTGGCCTTCCCCATGGTCCATAAACAGTGAAAAATCTCAATCCAGTTGTAGATATATTATAAAGATGAGAATAAGTATGAGCCATCATTTCATTTGATTTTTTTGTAGCTGCATATAAACTTACAGGATGATCAGTGTGATCTTCTGTTTTAAAAGGTTGTGATTTATTTAATCCATAAACAGATGATGAAGATGCATAAGATAAATTAGTAACATTGTTATGTCTACAAGCTTCTAAAATATTCATAAACCCTTTTATGTTTGAATCTATATATGCATGAGGATTTTCAATTGAGTATCTAACTCCTGCTTGTGCTGCTAAATTACATACTGCATCAAACTTTTCAGTTTTAAAAAGTTCGTAGATACTTTCAGTATCAGATAAATCAATTTTTATAAATTTATGCTTTGGATAAGTTGATGAAGATACTATTTTATTATATTCTATGTCATTTTTATTTATTCCAAGATTTTTAAGCCTTGCAAATTTCAGATTTACATCATAGTAATCATTAATATTATCAATTCCTATAACTTCATCTCCTCTTTCAAGAAGTTTTTCTGCTAAATGATATCCAATGAATCCAGCTGTTCCTGTTACAAGTATTTTCAAATTATATTCCCTTTCTAATCGTTGTTAAATAAATCTCTAGTATATACTTTTGATTCTACGTCTTTTAGATTTTCACTTAATCTATTTGCTACTATTACATCTGATACTTTTTTAAATTCGTCCATATCTTTTA
>Ga0193952_1000421_pt1 | contig 18239 bp, 34 predicted proteins | sample BB_3_MG_FD_140368 | JGI IMG/M metagenome (GOLD analysis project Ga0193952, IMG submission 140368) | Microbial mat bacterial communities from the Broadkill River, Lewes, Delaware, United States - BB_3_MG | ecosystem: Environmental > Aquatic > Freshwater > River > Microbial mats | place: USA... | reverse complement strand
TTTGATTGTTAATGTATAATTGTACCTCTCTCATTATTGGATATAGTTTAACACGTTATTAGCGTATTCAAATTCTAACTCGTAGTTAATTAGGTTGTCGTTTATTCCTTTAAGCTCGTCTAAAGATCTTGTCTTTATGTTTACAGGCTTACCATCTAACCTAATCGTTTGACTTAACATTAACTGTCTAATCATTTCGTTGTTACTCTCATTAATCCACCCTGTATTGAGTTTAATCATTTCTGTAAGGTTGGTATTAAAAGATTGTTTAATGTTCTTAGAAGTATTGTAATTAACACTATCAGGCATTAACTTATACTCGTTATTACTCATGCTTACAGAGGTACGGGAAGCTTTAAAGAACGGTAATTGTTGCCATACTCCCTGTTTGTTTACAAAATCACACGTATAGACTTTATACTTAGGCTCACATACTTCTGTAAACTTGAATACTGCAATCTCTACTGCATCTTTAAATATTTGAATATTAACACCACCCTCTCCAATCAATGAAGTAGGCATAACAGGAAACTGTACCATATCAGAAGTAAAGGATGCCAATAAAGTAGTCAGTCCAGTACCTTGAAAAGTTGTGTATTTGGCTTCGTATAATCCAGAACCATCGTTATATAAATACAGGTTTCCTCCGTTAGTACCCTCTAATAATTGATAGCTATCTTCTGTTAAATATGTAACATCGTTTAAAGGATTGTAACCCTCTTCAAAATAACCATAACCAACCGTGGCAACATAATAGTCATTATCTACAACTAAACCGTTAACCCACATCTTAGCACGTACATAACAATACTCGTTTACTGGCACATCTTCAACCGTTGTAGCCTGTGTGAAGCTAACGTGGTCTATGTATTCTCTAATGTAAGGCGACACATCAAAATTAACAGTAGTTAAATTACTACTTGGTATTGGTTTGCTTAAAGTTCTATTAGGTAAAGCTGGCTCTGTAGCTGGATGATTCCAAATAAATAACTCTACTTTAGTTTCTTGTCCTGCCGTACCTGACAATGATAACATTATCGGACTTCGTGCGTTTGCTTGTTTATATGTTGGCATATTTAATATTTTTTGTTATCTTTACAGAAAAAAAGTTATGCAAGTATTAGTTTTCGTTTCTATAATATTATTAGTGTTAGGTGTAGGTTACTTAGCTTATAAAAACCCTTCAGTAGTTATGTATATTATTAGTGGTGTTGGTCTTTTAGTTTTTATATATGCTCTATGGCTTTTATCAGGTGCAATCATAATGGTTTTTTAAGTGATTCTTCTAAAAAGTCGTTAACGTCTAATCCAAACTGTACAATTAACTCATCTGGCAATCTGTCAAATGCTTTCTCAAATGGCTTTGTAAAGAACAAAGAAGGCTTAATTCCTTTTTGGTATATACTACGACTAATTAAAAAAGAAGTGTTCTTAGAAGTGATGAATTGACCTTTCTTATTTCTAAATTTTATATTCTTGCGCTTTACCCACTTCTCAATAGAACGTGTTAACCCTCCTTTCTTTCCTGTACCGCTTCCAAATTTAAAAGGACTTCGTGGTGCTTTGTTAGACGAACTCTTACCCTTTACCCCTTGGTCAACGTACATACCGTACTCTAACATCTCAAACGATAAGCTAAACGATTGTTTATGCACGTCTAAATCATATTTTAAAGAGTTGTATAGGTCTTTTGTATCTTCTCTTCTTTGTTTGGTTAGGTTAGTACGTGCTTGTTTAACAACGGCTTTACCGAAGCGTGATAGTTCTATTTGTAGTTCTTTATACATTAAACCGTGATTGTTATATTTTCAATACTAGTACTAGAAGAACTGCACGAATTAAGATTAATAAACGATGTGTTATATATCGCTTGCGTGTATTTTAAAACATCGTTTTTATAATATCTAATCTCACTTCCCACTCTTGCGATTCTTACCGTGTCCGTATCTACAAATCCTGTTTCATTATAATGATTGAACCCGTTACCAAACACGTAGTATCTTCCTGCCTGTTTCAGTACAAAAAAATCAATACCATAATATTGGTTTACGTTTTGCGCTAAATCTTTAAAGTATGAAATGCCGAAACCTACGTTGTTGCCTACTAGCTGAAAGGATAAATCAAAGTCACCATTAACACCAACCTCACAATACGCCGAACCGTTTAAAGTTCCACTCCCTGTGTGTTGAATCTCTCCATCTAATGTTGATACGTTCGCCGTTTTCCCTGTCCATGGCAATTCAAACCCTCCTGTGCCTGCAACTGTAGGCGTATAAGTTCCGCTAGGTAACGAAGGGACACCGCTACACATAAAAGGAACACCAGCAGGAGTTGAAACCGTTGAACCATCAGAATCGATGTTATCAACGTTTGGTATTTCAATCTCGCTATCTTTCACACTTGGTTTTACTTCGGTTGCTAGTGTTGTATCAATCGTATTTTTAACCCTGATAGTTTCATCAGGTAAGGTTAAATTACCCTGCGCTGGAACTCCGACACTGTAACTACCATCTGAGTTTTGTACATCTGAATTAGTTATAGCTTGCGTTAAACTTAGCCCACTCTCAATCGTACCAGAATACAATACGTTTCCATCCTCATCTGTAATAGAGTAGTTTGCTGCTGCGCAATCACTCGGTACTATATCAGCGTCACAGATAGTCATATCGTTAGGCATATCAACATCGAACGTTAACGCCCATCCTGCTAAACTATTTTCAAATCGCTCTGTGAATGGTTCAAAGTTAGGGTCTGAACTTAATTCGAAATTGTTATCTCTAAGGTCTCCACGCTTCAACACTTCTACTAATCTAGCACCAACAGCCAACTGTGTATTAAATACATCTTGTTCGTTATCGTTACCTTTAAAAACGTCTTGCGCTTCATGGTTTACTTTATCTACTATGTCCATCAATAAAACAGTCATGTTCAAAGTATAAACCTTATCCTTTCTAGTGGCTTGGTTTACCATTACGTGACTTAAAGGATAGATTGTTTTCTTCTCTAAGTCAACGTCGAATATATCACCATTCGTAACAGTGTTTACAAACTTATCTTGTAGTAACTGTCTTCTAATAGTATATAATATGTTATAGTATGTCTGCATTATTTAAAACTCTTTTTAATTTCTTCTCTTTCTAGTTCTATACGTTCCTTTTCGAAGCTTAAATACGTTAAACATTCATGGATGGAAAGTCGCTCAACCTCACTAAATCTTCTAATGTCTCCTTGAGCAAGTGTGTAGAAGTTTTGGTAGAATCCCCACTTTTTACCAAACTGTGCTGCTCTGCTGTAATCTCCGTCACCGCCTCCATTAGAATAGAGTGTTGGGTAGCTTTCAGTAAGTCGTTCGCTAAACTGTAAAAAAAAACCATTGCCCCCATTGCAATTCCTAAAGGTGCAAACTTCATTAAGTCCCCAAACTCTTTTGTTCCGTTGTACTCTATTAGCCTATACTTATCTTTACGTTCTTCTGCTATCGGTCTAAACATAACAGCCATTGCACGGTGCATCGTTTGCCAATCTCCGATGTACTTGCTAAGGTCTGCAAATTCTGCACTTGTCATTTCTTCTAGGTCTGGCATGAATCCAAACTCTACGTTACCGATTTTAAACCTGTGTTGAAACTCTACCTTACTATTCATTAAGTCCAACATATCGTTGGCTATTGACTTAACGTCTTTATGTGACATTAGAATAACTCTGTTAAACGGAACTTGACAAAATACTTCTACCGTTCTTTGATTTAAAAACTCCCCCTCTAAACCTTCTGAAACAGTTAAATACTTTTGATATTGTCCTATACTTATTTCGTTTAGATTATCTGGAATTGTAATATTCGCTTTCATATTTAATAAACTATTATTTGGTTATTTAGTTTTTATATGTAACTTAGCAGAAATTAAAACTAACAAGATGAAAGAATTAAAAGAACTAGGCTTTGAGTATATGTCTACATTGAATGAGTTTGTTTGCCGTGTAGATAATGGGTTAAGCCTAAAGAGGTCAAACCATGTATATTTAGCGGAATCGTTTTGCATGGTCAGAGATTACAAAAACCTAATCGACCAACAGCCAAAACTAGGCGACTTTATACCGTGTATTGATGGAGTGCCAGTTTATAAACCGAAACTTGGTATGTCTCGCATTAAAGATATGATTGACCAATACCAACAAGCACTGGAGCAAGTGAAGTTTGAAGGGTGGGAGTTGATTGAAAAGGATTCTTTAGACAAGATTATAGTGAAATCGACAGAACATCAAAAAATAATGTTTAATTCGTCAGGCTTAGCATTTAAGTGTTGGTTTACCACACAACGAAACAGATACAAGACCTACGAGCAAGCAATAAACGACGGAGTTAAATTTAAAATTAAGTGAGATGAAGAGATTTAGATTTTGGAGAAGGTTTAAAGCGGGGGTGTGGTACAAACATAGATTCACAAAAGATGCTAACGAATTATCATTTCCGCAATGGGAGACTTGGTGGGCAAGATACGGTAAAATTAACAGGTACTCCGATGTTATTGAAACAGAGATTTACGATTAATAATAAAAACAAAGAAGATGAAAGGAAGGTGTAAACAGGATTTTGAAAAGTGGTATGCAAATACAATACGAAAAGAACTTCTAAACATTGATAAAATCGAAGATTCTGATTTTTATAAAGTGATTCATATAAATAAACAAAGAAGCTAATAGTAGCAAACAATTTAATTTTATAAACTGTTTTGTTATTATTGTCGTGACTGCCGTACCACGAATAGAAGGAGCTAAAATTAATTAGCTCCTTTTTTATTGCCAGTTTAAAAATAAGTATTATATTAGTAGAAAATTAAAAGACATGAGAGAAATAAAATTTGAATACGGTTTTGAATCTGTAAACGGAATAGTTAAAAAGGTTTATTCGCTTAGTGATATTCCATTTATTAGTGAGAAGTGCGATGTTTGGCAAGTATTACCAATTAAATTCGTAAGAGAATACACGGGTTTAAAAGACAAAAACGGTGTAGAGATTTACTAGAAATAGCTAAACCATTATTGTAAACCAACCGAAACCCAGTTATTAAATTAACTGGGTTTTTTATGATATAAAGTACTGTCCTTTGTTTGGGTTTAAATCGAAGTACATACGCATCATTAAGGCGTCGGAGTAATCAGGAGAACGTCCAATCTTCTTTTTAACTTCATCCTTGCTCATTAAACTAATCTTTGAAGTATCGAACTCTTTTGGTAATCTAACCCATTCAAGCTCTTCTGAAAGTTTACGTTCAACACTAGAATCTTTAAAGTATAACTCGTTCTTGTTTACCATCTCTGATAACTTGTAGTAGCATTGTGTTTTAAGATTGGCAAAGTTTTCATCCTTACCTGACACTCTTAACGGCTTAGAGTTATTTACAAAACCTACACATTTAAGCATATCTACCACACCACCACCGACGCCATCCTCATCGACTATCGTATTATTGTTATTTACATTGTACTTGTTTTGTAAGTTCTTAATTGCTTGTGCTGACTCTGTTATCAAAGAAGTATTCATTTGTATAACTTCCTCAACTCGTAAACCATTCCAGTAATATATCACAGTCTTATCCTTTCCAAGTCGTGCAATATCTGCCGTAATGTATTTAACTCCATCAGGTAAATGCGTGTTGCTAAAGAGTTTGTTTATGGATTCGTTATTTATTAACTGCCCTTCGTCTTCGCTCGCTTCAGCTTCGTATAATTCTTTAAATATCTTCTCAGGTAAATCATTCTTCGCTTGTTGTACTTCCTCCTCTGATAATATACCCTCTCTAATAGCATCCCAACACGTTACGCGAAAGTAAGCATAGTTATCGTCACTTTTAGATTTCTCTTTTAGTTTATGCACCCAATTAGATACACCGCCAAAGTTACCAATCAATTTACATGGTGCTTCGGTTGCTGTTAATGTTGAACGTAGAGCATACCAACTCTCTTCCCTTGCTCGAGGAGCTTCATCAAACACACAAGCATAAACATCTTCACCGTAAAGGTTGTCGGGTTTCTCAGCACTCTTAAAATGTATCTCAGCACCATTAGGACAAGTAATAATTAAAGACGTTTCATTAAACTTGAAAACGCCGTACTTTGTTAAGTTACGACGCAATCTTTTAAAAGCTATCTTTGTTTGATTATATACAGGAGCAATCCACCAATAATTGTAACCAGTAGCATCTTCAAACTCCATTGACTTACCAAACAACCAAATGATATGACTGTGAGTCTTACCAACCTTAGTACTCGCTTCTGTTATGGTGAAACGTGAAGGACTGAATAATATCTCCTTTTGATAATCTGTTAAGGATGGTTTACTTACTTCCAATCGTTCATATCAATTTTAGGAAACTCATGTTTCACAGTATCGCTACTTTCAGTTTTCTTAGGCACAAAGTACTGCGCATACTTAGCAAATAAATCTAAGTACTTACTAGGCGACTCTACACGCACTTTATTAAACGCTTCGGCTATATGCTCACTTTGACCTTCTAAAGTCTCTAAGAACAACTCTCTTGCGCTCTGTGTTACTTTATTAACTGCTCCTTTCGGCTTTCCCTTGTTTCCTTTCTCAAATTTTCCCATCGTAATCTCTCGTATTTATCGGTCACTTATTCAATCCTATCTGGTTTCTTTCCTAAGTGCATTGTCTCATCGTCTAGTATCGCTAGAGCTAACATATAATAGCCTTTGTATTTCTTATTACTGAAATATCTGTTTAGGTTTCTATGGTTGTTCATGCTCATTACTATTGTATCTAGCCCTGAACCTTCAGGGTCAGCGTCTATTAATCTTTGCACTTCAAATATATCAATCATCTTAACAGCTCTTTAAAAGTAAAACCAACCACAACAACCCAGCTAACAACACTATGAAGCTGTAAGTCCTTGTGGAAATCTTTGTTAATCTATTTAGTATCTTTTTCATACGTTTCATATACTGCCTTTAATTTGTTAACTAAATCTCTAACACATCCAGAACACCCAGACACTTCGTACTTTCTATTGAACACTCTTCGTGCAATCTTAACTAATTCGATTTGCTCCGATGGTCTAACCACTTTAGGGTTACTCTCAAAGAAAGCGTGTAAATAATTATACTCTTCATCTTCTAAACAGTTAACCTTGCCCCATCCAAGTAGATTAAGTTTCTGCTTTTTCTCTTCGCATCCGCAATCGTCACCTAAGACAGCTTTAACTACTGCTTTAACTCCTGTAACTTCTAAGACCTTTTCTACCTTGTCTCCTAATCCTTGTGTAACCTCTCCTTTAAGCTCTATCTCTTTAGCTTTATCTGCTTCGATTTGTGCTTTAGTTCTTCTTACTCTTTTCTTTTTAGTTGCCATTTTCTTTCAATTTCTGTCTGTTTATTTCTTTTTTGAGTTTGATTAAACTATTAACCATCTTCCAAGTATCAGACAATGCACGATTAAATCTTTCGTACTGTCTATCTTCCTCATTCTGTCTAAACTTGTTCTTGTTCATTTATACTCCATTTTTTAGTCGTTCTATTATAACGGTAAGTGTTGAGTGTTTCAATGTCTAATATACCTCCATCCTCGTAACAATCATTAACACCTAGTTTATAAAAGTAATCAATAGCGTCTTGAACATTATCAAAAGACTCTACCCAATCATCTAAACCACCACAAGGGTAATAATCATCATGCGCAAACAATAAAAATCTTTTCTTTGTCATATCTTATCAAAATCTTTATTACAATAATCTACGTAGTCCTCTCCTACTGCTTCTCTAATGCGTTCTTTACAATTTCTCATGGTGTTATATATTTTAGTTGGAGAGATACGAGTTAACGCACTTAAACGGGCTACACTAATTCCTTTCCCGTTTCGGTTATGCCATGTCTCCCTACCCTCCATAAACAACTCATACATATCTCTATGGTGTTCGTGCCATGTTTGCTTCTCCGCTTCTAGGTTGTCCATCAACTGACTAAACGCTCTTTCGTCGTGTTCTGGTTCGTGTTCTTCTTTTGTGAATCGTAACTCATCAGTGTAAGTAATAACATCTGTTCGTTTCTTGTCTAGCTTGTATTGCTTATGGAAACATCTTCTAATTAGAACCCATATAAACAATTTGTTAACCTCTCCGTTATCGTCTAACACTCTTTCGCACGTTGGTAAGTTCAAGTACTTTTGATTTACTCTTCCATCATCAGGACTCATTACTTTACTGTCATACTCAATCAGCTCTATGTACATTTCTTGTACTATATCTTCTGCTTTCTGCTTAGACACTCCGTAACGTAGAGCGATTCTTAACCAGTCTTTATGTAATTCAGCTACTTTACTTAGGTAGTCCATACTATATTAACTAAATTTATTGTAATTCATTTCTAAACCTCTTCGTTTTCGTACATTGGTCTATTAATACTCCACTCTAAATACTTCTTACGTAACTCTAACTCCATCGCTCGTTGGTCGTTGAGATACATAACTATACCTTCGATGTCTTCAAACTTTTGAGTGTACGCAAACTTCCTAGAGAATAATTCACCAGTTGTTTTATATTCTACTACTAACTCTGTTTCGTTCATGCGTGTAATATAGTAATAATTATCTAATAAAACTACTCTTTGATTGTTAATTCTTCACCTGTAAGCGCAAAGTATAGGTTTTGAAGTTGGTGGACGTATCTAACTCTACATATCTCTATCGACCTACCCGATTGATAAACTGTAACTGTGAATTTATTTTTATTATCATTATAACTATTACTTCTTTCTATCTGAAAAAGCCTTAATCTAAGTGCGTTAATAAAGACGCCGAAAGTTATGCTGTCGGTTTCAAACCCAAACTTCAAAAGCCATTCTTCTGTTAGTGGTATAGGGTCAAGGTGCTCTGTATTAATAAAATCTTTTGGGCAAACTTTAACTGGCTCTGGGTAGCTCATATCTGGATAAACATAATTCCCTATTCTTAATTCTTCTGCTTTCATATTACTTGTTTTTACTGTTAACTGCTCTTAATCTATACTTACTGCTTTCTATACTCTCTAAAAGGTCTAACATCTGCTCTTTACATAGTTGCGCTCCTTCTGTTCTGCTGTTCACTTTGGCGTATTCTCTAGCGGTCTTATGTATGTTCTGATAGAATACATTATTCTTTGTTAGTATAGCTCCGTTCTTAGTGCTTAGTATAGCTGATATTATATCGTTGTATTTCATTTAACCACCAAAACCCCAGACGACTTAACGAATGGGGCTGGTTTAGTTAGGTTAGGCTAGAATTCACGTATACTTCTAAACTTACAAGTCCTCATAAAGTGCATATGTTTCGCTTTGGTATCTAATAACTGACCATCATAATTACTAATATACATCTTTTTGCTTTGGTTGTATGTCATGTTTCTGTGTATTAAGTTGTGTAGTTCTACAGTAACCTCTATTACATCTGTAAAATGTTCTTTATTATAACTCCAATGATGCAGGTGATTACCTTCTTTCTTAGCTTTTAAATGACTACATTTGTTTTTAGCTTGTACCTTTTCAGGATATTTACTTTTATACTTATCCATCGCTTTCTTTTTATCTTCATTACACTTAAAGCATACCTTTGTTTTCGTCATAATATTCGAATATTGATTAGTTACAAAGATACACTTTAAGTGTAGTAAACAAGTTTTAGAATGGTAGCGAATCTCCACCCTCTTCTACTGGTGCAGCAGTACCGTTACTTACACTTTCAATCCTCCAATGGTTCAGGTTGTTGTAAATCCTTCCGTTATATTCAGAACCTCTAATAGTAAACTCTACCTCTACTTCGTTTCCTACTTTGTTAAACTCAATAAAGTTATCAACGTGTTCTGCATACTCAGCTTTTTTATACATCGAGATAGCATACGGTGTTACATATCCGTTCTCGCTTGTTTCTTCTAGGACGTAATCTAAAATTACTGCTCCATTGTCTAGCGTTTTCTTTTCGCTAATACTTTTAATCTTTCCTTTTACTTTGTACATCTTTACTTTTGTTTATTTGTAGTTTTCAATTAACCAATCTAATAATTCACCTTTTGTTAGGTTGTTTTCTTTTCTAAACTCTGATAACGTTTCTGGCACTAGTTCTTTCACTATTACTGCTAAATAGTTATCGGCAGTTAACATACTGTCAGACTTAATAATAGTAGTAACTGCATATCCATTATTATCACTAAACGAACACCCTTGAACATATTCGACATCTGTTTGAACAACTTTAACTTTCTTTCTTTTCTCTACTTCTCTCATAACTTTATTTATTTGTGCTAATTTAACTCTTTTTATTTAATTATCCTAATTCTTTGTAATATTCTCTCGCAAGTTCTATTTTTTGTTTCATCTTCTCAATGTCCTTACCTGTAAGTAATACCTCAAAACTCTTTACACGTTCCCAGACTGGTATCTCACTTAAATCATGAAAGGCTCTTACTTCTGCTTCAACCTCTTCTGACACTTCACCACCTTCACCACGTTTCCAGCTTTCCCTTCGTATCTCGTCTTGTATTAACATTTCAGGCGTTGGTACTAAACAGTAACTCAAATAGCTTTTATGGATCCCTGTAAGCCACATATATGCTTTCAACTGCCATTCGTAAACCTTGTTCTTTAGTTCGGTTTCAAAGAATGGAAAAGTAGCGGCAGACCAACTGGACTTCACATCTATAACGCAAGTATCTGTAATTACATCGGGAGTACCACAAATATAGCCATTCTCAAAGTACTCATCATTTTTAAAACACTTACCTACTTCTAACATTGTTTCAACTAGCTCAATAGATAATTCCTCTACTTCGTTTCCTTTATCTAGGTACTTACTATTAATCTCCTGTTTGATTCCGTATTTGTTGTATAACCAAACCTCTTTAATATAAGACTTTGCCCCTGTAGATAGTTGCGGTGGTGCATCACGTTTCAATATTAACTTATCTCTTAGCTCCGCTTGCTTTTCAGTTAGCTTAATCTTAGAAAGCAAACCCTCCAAAGTGGAGAGCTGCTTGTCTGATATTCTTGCGCTTGGGTCGTCTGTCATTAACCTGCCTAGACTAGACGCTCTAAATAGTAAATCCATTACGCTAGTTTTTTAAGTTGTTCACTTGTTAAATCATAGTAAGCTATAAATTCAACCTTATCCATCTTTGTAGTACCAGCGGCTAGAGCGTTTAAATACTTGTCTAGGTTAGCATCTGTAATCTTTGGCTTAGATGGTAGATTAGGTTTCTGTTCTCCGCTTGCGTCCGTATCTTTATCTGTAACGATTCCTAACATAGAACTAAGTGCATAACGTCGAATATAAGTAACTGCTGAACCTAACACTTGGAACTCGTTCATCCCTTTGAGATTTACATTACTTGGAATATCTGTTAAACTCTCCATCGTTTCACCTGTTTCAGTACTAAACAATACAGTTTGAATTGCTTGCCCTTGTATTAATTGTGTGAATCCTAAGTTGTGCTTTTTAAGTAAAGGATTGATAATATTAAATATCGTAGGTAAATCACTATATGAATACCCGTAACCCTTAGTAGCTTTATGAATCACTGGACACTCCTGCTGGAACGCTGCTAATGACTTATAAAGGTTTACTTTTCTTTTTTCTAAAATCTCTTCAAATTCTCCCATTGTTTTTATTTTTAAAGTTAATACTATTTTTATTCTTGACTTTGCAACTTTTCAATATATAAAATTGCATCCATCAATTCTTCTTTCAAGTGCTGTAAAAAATCATCTTCGTTATTATCTTCTAGCGTTGTTCCGTACTTGCATATACCTAACTGTGAACGTGTAAGTAACTGAGTCATGACCCTAGTCACTATCGGGTCAATGTTAACCTCCCTCGATTTGTAACGTTGCGGCTTATCTTCTATTTCTTCGCAGTCTGAGAATTTTACGTACCAATCACATAATCCTTCTTTCTCTTCTGCTACGAAGTCCTCATAACCATCATACGACTTCATGGTAACTATCCTTCCAATCGTATAATTATGTCCATTACTATTCCCTACAACTCTAACTTTCTTTCCTTTTTCAAATTTCATAACTCTATTTTTTATTTGTTTCTCCAAATCTAAGCATTTACTTTCGACTGGCAATGAGAAAATTAAACTTTTTTCAATTCTTTTATCTTTTCCTTGTATTTACTAGCTAAATCTTTTAACTCTTCACGGGTAAACTTCCTTGTATGGTGCGCTATCTTTTCAAGTGCTTCAACTCTTTCTATTCCGATTCTATCAATTAAGTTCTTCCTGTACTCTATTAAGTTACCGTGTAAGTATGTGTTACAATATTCGCATTGTAAATGTACATTGTCTTCGTTAAAAGTTATGTTTTTATGCCCACCTGAACTGTAAAAATGACCAGCGTTAACTTTTTTAGGGTTTTCGTTTAAGCAACTTATACACGGCTTATCCTTGTCACGTTCTCGAATATACTTGTTAAATACTAATTGAGTCGCTTTCATTAGCTCTTGAACTGTTTGAAGATTCTCCTTCTTTACTTTCTTCTCTTTGTTCCAGCTCTTTAATGTTTGTTGTTTAGAATACTCGTAACCACATTTAGGACTACACACCATTTGAAGCGAGCGTAACGGCTCGAATAATTCCTTACACACATTACACTTCTTCCGTTTCATTTAACTTGTTTTTCATTGCTAATATACTAATAAAATTGTTATCGTAGCAATATTCCGATAATTCAACCTGTTTTTTGTTCATTTCGTAAATATGCAATATAAGCTGTTTTAAGACACTTCTAGCTGTCAAAGGTATGAACAGTTCAAAGTTTGGATAAATAAGCTTACAACTCGTCTTAGATACCTGTAAATTGCATATATGTAACTCGTACAGTGTAGCTTTGTGAAAACCGTGGTTAACTTTCTCGAATTTTATTAAATCGTAATTCATTTATTTAATTTAGACTGCGATAACAGTCGCTAAAAATCATTTAAACGCTTTTTAGTTTGGTGTTGTATGCAATAAAGATTGTTACCTATTTAAATATTTTACAAGTTCTTCAAAACTGTTAAACTCGAAAATTTCAACTTCTGTTTCTGCTAATACAAATCCGCTTCCATCAGTAAACATTTTAATACTCATTAGCCCGTTACCAATTTTTGATTCTTTCCTTTTTAATAACTTTAATAATTCATCCATAATATTTATTTTTAATCCGTTATCCGCAATATACTAAAAATCATCGTTGTTTGCAAATCCGTTTAAATTGTTTTGTTGTGTAGGATTCTCTAGTTTGTGAAACATAGAAGTCCCGTTAACTGAGTATCTGTTTTGCTTCCTACTAAAGTTTATACCTTCAACCTCTCCGGGTATTCCAACTAATTTCTGTTTCTTGATTTTCTGAGAACCAAACACAACTGCTGTATCTGAAAAATCCAAGGCTCTGTTAGGTCGCCATACGAAATTAACATTATCAGCTTTATCTGCAAAAGTACCACCACCTTTGATTTTGTTTACATCAGGCTTTACATAACGTCCTTGCTCATCTTTCTGCGGTGTCAACTGGTGAGCTACTAATTGAATAGGTATGTAGTTCTTAACAGCGTATCTTTTTAAATTAGCCATAAACCTACTAATGTACAAATCCTCACGTTCTCCAACTCTCATTTCGTGGTCAATCGTGTTGTAAGGGTCAAGTATTAAATTCTTAACCTTTTTATCTTTTATTAATTGGTCAGTCCTGTCTTGTATGGTTTCTAGTTTGAAATCTGAATCAGGATAGATTATGTAAAAATACTTATCAACAAATTCAATACCTCTTAGATACTCCGCTTCTGTCATTAAGTTCCCTGCGTAGTGTTTGTCACAAGATTTACCTATGTACATTTCGATTATATTATCAAAGTAGTCTTCTGCTGGCATATTTTCAGGGCTAAATACTGCGTGTGGCCAGCCTTCCATTGCGCTCTTTAATGTGCTTAATTGCTCGAGGTATAAACTTTTACCCTCATTCTGATAACCTGTCCACATCGTAACCTCAGTCGGTCTCCACGTCCAATGTGCATCAACTCTATCAACGTATGTAGTCGTTCCTCTTTCTTTGCCATTATGGTAAGTGTGAAGCATTTTATCTGTTAAGCTCTTAGCTGTGTATATCCCTTCCATTATTCCCAAAGTTTTTTAACGTCTTCTACTGTTCTCACAGTTGCGTTTAGGTTTTCATCTTTTACTTCTGTTACCGTAGAAAATTTATCTAAGGTAGTTGCTCTACTGAAAAACTCAGGAGTTAAGTACTGATAGTTTTTTTGTTTATGAAATGTATTATTCGAAGCGTTGTTTATAGCTTGTATAATATCCTCTTTTGTATATCCATCTCTTAACCTTGCTTTATACTTAGATTTTAAATCTTTGTTTATAGTTCTAAACTGTCTATTAAGTTTTTTATTTATGTAATCAAGTAGCCCGTCGAAGTCGATAGACTTTGTACTATCTTTTATATCTGTATCATTAACAGTATCATTAACAGTATCATTAACAGTATCAGCGATGTTTGCGACCTTTTGCGATGGCACTTTATCGGTGTGCGATGTTTTGCGATGCTTTACGATGTTTTCAGCTTCTTCTAAAGTATATTTTTCTTTTTTATATTCTTTGTAAATAGCTAAATTCCAACGTTTTAAATTACCTTCACGCCCTGAAATTGATTTCTTGTCTAAAGCAGTTTCGTACTTCTTTAAATCCCTTTTCAATTGTTGTTTGATAGGTGTAAACGCTAAGTTAATATACAAATCATCCGTTTCTGGTTGCTCGTGATTAACATAAGAAAAAATAAATTTTATTAATTCACCAGCTTTATCATTCGGTAATTGGTCGAATATTGCTTTTTGGTCTGCGTAAAGCAAGAAACCTTTTTTATCTTCTGCCATGATTATAAATTTTTAAGTGCGTTTTGATATGCTGCTGCTGCTTTCAGTTCATCTTTAAAATTTCCTAAATGTACAACTTTTCCTTTAATAGTTATGGCTGCTCTAAAAATCTTGTCTCTTTTGTGCCAACACACGCCAATGTAATCACTGTTTCCTTTACGGTCTTTTGAGTTATTTTCTCGCTGTGTAATCAATTGTAAATTCTCTACGTTGTTATCCGTCTTTACATTGTTTATATGGTCTACTACCTCGCTATAACCGCATGGTTTATGACCTAAAAAAGCAGAAGCTACAAGCTTATGAACTTCACGTGTTTTTTGCTTACCATCCTTATAAAGATTAAGTTTTAAATAACCTCTCTTATTAGGTTGTTGTTTGAGAATCTTAGGATTTGAAGTGTAAAAACTTCTAACCCTTCCTAAATTGCTTACTTGATAAAGTCCATTGTAATTGGGAATATCTTTCCAAATTTCCATACATAAAAAACCCCTTGAATCCACGCTGGTAGTCGCTTCATCAAAGGGAATTTAAATAAGTTCTTAACTGTGCTACCAGACACATATTACAAATATAATCAATTTATACTTAATTAACTAATATTTTATCGTTTTGTTTTAGAAATTCTCAGGTAGTTCATACCCCTTACTCTTTGCTACTGCTTGGTTAAACATTGCCCAAACGTCACGACTTAAAAACTTAGCGTGCATAGTTCCTTTCTTAAAGACTTTAATCTCCCAGTAAGCAAACCTATACCACTTGTTAGGAGTTAAGTCTTCTTTGTTGCTCCATTGATAAAAAGAACCGTATTCTTCTACATTGTTTTGCCCTGTAATGTAGTCCAATGCTTTCACAAAGTCATCAATTAGATTGACATTTCTTGAATCGTAAATACCTGTTAATTTAGTTCCGTATCCATAAGAAACAACTCCTTCAAGAATAAACTTTTCGTTAACCATGTAATGACTGTTTGTTTTCCATCCTTCGACGTTGTGACGGTTTTCTTTATGATGTTTAGTAAGTTTATCAAAAACCTCTATAAATACCTTTTGCATACGTAAGTCATGGGTTTGAACCACCATATCAAACATGCGGTAAATATTCTTCATAGTGAAAGGTACTTTTGATTGACGCTCAGTAAACCTATTTAATTCTTCTTTAAGGCTTGCTGTCATGTATTTATTCATCCCCATTTTAGAGAATACCCATTTCCAAGCTCTCTTTTGAAGTTCTACTTTAAAGTTCTGAACATCTGTGTCTTTTTCTTTAGATTCTAAGCTAAACGTTAATTGATTAAGCCCGAATACTCCTACGAGTCCATTCATTGCAATTGCGTTATCTGCTACTTCATCATAGAGTTTACAAGCTCCAATGTACCTTTGCACAACTTCACGTACTGCGTTATAACTCATTATTCCGTTTTCCTGACGTTCCTCTTCGTCTTCTGTCATGTCAAAATAACCTTCAAAACTATTATCGGTTGACGGTTTAAACAGTCTTATCAAACCAATATCAATTCCAGTAGTACGCTCAGCATCGGAAAAAACATCTCCTAAGTTATCGCTAAATCCGTAGCTTTTTATCAATCCTCCTAAACGGTTTCTTCTAAGTGAGTATTGGTTGTTTATGGTTTCGTAGTTACATAGCGAAACTATTTGGCATCCATCAGGTGCAATCTCCCAAGCGTGTGCTATGTGTTTGTCATCTGCGCTAAATGGTGGATTCATTATGATAAAATCAATATGACTAACCTCTTCACGTGTAACTTCTAAAAAGTCATTTTTTAAAAACTTTCCAGCTTTCTGTTTAGATATTAACGCTAAATCTTCATTGGTTTCACAAGCAATAGTTTTCGCTCCTAGTCCGTTAAGCACATCAAGAATGTTTCCGCTCCCTGAACTTGGTTCTAATACGAACTTATCTGTTAAATCTTCTCCGTTAATCATTAAGTGAATAATGTTTTCGGGTGTTGGGTAAAAATCTTTATTAAACATATAATTGGTTTTGTTTAGCTAATATCTGGAACATAATCTTTGACCTTTCCGTATTATTTACTGGTGCTTTCTTGTTTATAGGAAAATAGTATCTTACATCTTCAGTTATTCTTCTAAACTCAGTCAACGTGTAACCACCACTTAAAACTATATTTCCGTAAGCCTGATAACCTTTCACTATTGTAGAGTGGTTACGATTGAACACTCCTGTTATCTCTCTGTATTTAAGCCCTAAAATGTCTCTCATATATTTGTATAAATGAAACCTTTGATAGACTACAACCCTCTTGTTTGTACGCCTGTCTAACTGGTGAATCCTTACGTATTTTTTTACTTCTTCTAAATCCATTATAACTTCATTTTTAACTGTTCTAATCTTTCTTTCTTAAACTCTTCTAAACCCTGAGAGCGCTCGTTAAATGTAGCTCCATGATTTGCGTCTACGGTTTTGGTTTTTATGTAAACGTTTTCTAGTTCTGGTAATTCACTTTTAAACGTGAAAGCCTTTTCTATTTTTTCTCTAAGTTTCATAGTTTCTCAATTTCTTTTTTTACTTCTTTCCAATAATCATAGTCCTGTATGTAAAATAATCTTGAACCTGTTAATATCTCATCAACACATATTAATGCGTTTTTTTTAGCTTTATAAATACTAAAACCTATTTCAATATCGTTAAAGTCAGTTGGTGTATATCCTAAATATCTAGCCGTTAATTCTTTTGCTTTTTCTTTTGGTGTCATAATCTAATATTTTTGTGATTCGTAATCAACTAATATCAACCCAGTATCTCTCTTTGGTTCTTCTTGGTACTCTAAAGCAAGTATAGCGCATATAGTTAAACACGCTATACCTACGATAACCCACCAGATAGTGTTGGCACTGTTACTTCTCATCGTTTTTCTTTTCTGCTACCATTTCAACGTCGTATAAAATAGCTGCTTTTAAATCTTCGTCAATGTCAATCAATTCAATTAACTTGTCTTTAATCTTAATATTGCTCACTTCCCATATTTGTGACTCTTCGAAGTAGTCTGAATTATCAACTAAGTCAATATCATAATCAATATCTATCCTTTCTTCGTTCTCGCTTTCAATGTAAACGTCTGAATGTTCTCTGTAACTCTCCATGTTTTCGCTGTCGTTTAGTTCGTGTGTTTTAACTGCGTAGTGCGTTCCTATCGCTTCTATCACTGCTTGGTTTCTATCTGTGTAGAATTGTCCGTTAACTTCGTAAATGTTCATAATCTTATTTATTTTCTAAAGTTTCTATTATAGTGTCTTTACACGCTTCGTACCCCTCGTCAAATCCTATGTTTCTGCTTCCATTCTGAAAAGCATACGCTAATAAAGTGAC
>Ga0193952_1000420_pt1 | contig 18248 bp, 20 predicted proteins | sample BB_3_MG_FD_140368 | JGI IMG/M metagenome (GOLD analysis project Ga0193952, IMG submission 140368) | Microbial mat bacterial communities from the Broadkill River, Lewes, Delaware, United States - BB_3_MG | ecosystem: Environmental > Aquatic > Freshwater > River > Microbial mats | place: USA... | reverse complement strand
CTTTTCTGGCATAATACACTGCTTTCTTATAATCATCAGATTTGTAATATATTACCGATGCCAAAAAGCAATTGAAATAGTATTCATCATATTTTAAGGATGTTTCTATTTCTCTTCTTGCTTTTTTAAGGTTGTTGTTATTAAATGTAAAGTCTTTTATACTCCAGATACTATCTTTTTTGTAATTCAATTCAGAAGGGACATTCATTGATACGTATGCTTTTATACAATGTGAAAGCATTTTATAGGTAGTCTTATTTTTGGGATACATTCTGTTGTTAAACTTAAATCTAAACAGGAATGGTGTTTTTACTTTACCTTCGTTTACGAATTGTGCATATTTGAGTAGTTTTTCAGGCTTTTTTGATACTGCGTCTATATAGGCTATTTCTCCTTTTTTGTTAATGAAGAAGTAATTGGGAAATATAAAGTAATTGCAGAGTACAGCCTCTAATTCATCTTCCATTAAATTGTATTGTACTCTTGTATCGCTATAATACCATTTCTTAAGATCAACAGTTGTAGAGTCACCGTAAGCTATGTTTATAAAGTGCTCATTAAAGTAGTCTCCACATGCTTTATCCCTATACAATTCATTAAAGGACATTTGTGAATACCCGCAGTGCGTAGTTCCAAAGAGTATAAAGATATTCTTATTCTCTGCTTTTGCTTGTTTTACTCCTTCCCTTATTGAAATTGGTCTGAAGTTAATTCCTTGACTATATATATTGCCTGATATGGATAATAGTACTGCACTTATTAATATCAAAATTGTATTTCTCATCTTCTTCTCCTAAATGTATACTTACTACTGGCTATTTATTCCTGTCTCTTGCTTGCAAATTTAATAAAACAATTATTACTTTTGACATAATAAGTATATCGATTTGTAAAGAAGGTGATATCTCAAATAAAATAAAGAAAGCACGTATTTCCCATCTCGGGTTATACATGCTTTCTTTTTATTAATCACAAGATTAAGTTCTTGTGATAGTAGATTTATTTATGGTAATTTTATAATAGTTTAGTTTGCTTCGTTGGTTTTGGAGCTTTAGTAACTAATATCCTAGCCGTTTCATTTCCCTCATCATTACTAAGATAATGAACAATATCGGCTGGACTTTCTATTAATGTGTCCTTGCTAAATTGTTGTGATTCGTCAGCAATATGAATAGTTGGAGTTCCTTCTAATACATAGAAAAATACATCAACAGGTGTTTTGTGTGGTTTTAATGATTCACCTGGCTTTAATGTAATGTGCATCACTTGTGCAGTGTCTTTATTATACAACTGTTTTACATCAACCTTATGTGGATTTTCCTTCGCTGGCTCTGTTTTGTAATCTCTTGAAATCATATCTTATCTATTTTAGTTTGTATTACAATATTACATATCTATAATGACTAAAACTGTAACATATATTACATCTTGCCACCTTTTCTATAACAAATACTCAATAGCTTCTATTCTCATCTTTCTCTCGCCCTTCGGAGTTTTAAGGGTAATATTATCTCCTACTTTCTTGTTCTGCAGCACTTTGGCAAAAGGTGATAAAAAAGAAACTTTATTTAAGGAGACGTTTGCTTCATCTACACCTACTATTTGATATTTACAATAAGAATCTTCCTCTTCTTTGAATATTGTTATTGTTGCTCCAAAGTGAATCTCTTCTTGAGGTTGTTTTGCTAGATCTATTATTTTGGCTGAGTTTATTCGTTCTTCAAGTAATCGTAACTTGGCTGTAATGTAATTTATCTGAACTCGATTGTTCTCGATAGATTGTTCTTTTAATAGTTGTCGTTCTTCTACTAAAGAATTCTGTTCATCTTTAAGCTCTTGTAAACCACAAGGTGTAACATAATTAGCAACACCATTAGGCAAATGTGCTCTTGGAGTTAATAAAGGAGTTTCCTCTTGATCGTCTTCTTTTACAAATCCTCTACTCATGAATTTACTATCTTTCTGGCGAAGTCTATTTATTATTAATTATTTGTTATTAATGTAGCATCGGTTTATTTACTCTTCTTCTCCTTCTTAACATGCTCCGATACGAACCATACAACGCCTATTCCTAAAAAGAATAATCCTAAACCACTCATGATATTAAATAATAATTGAGATGCTACTAATGCCTTTTCCATTCCTATATAATTTAAATTAAACAACTTAGATTACTATAAAAATAAACTATCTACTCCAATTATCAAGTTTTATCTCTAAATTTTTGTGATTTATGATTTAGCTTCATTCTATAATTAATAGTATAGCGTCAACCTCAAAATTTAATAATCTTTAATCAAAAGAAAATGCATTATTTTTGGTTATCTTTGTTAGGATGACAGATTATATTGTTTAAGATGAAAAAATCAGTAGAGAACATATTTCATGCAGACGTTGTGCCACAGGCACTACCTTTTGAGATTATTGCTATCAATAAATTATATGATCGTCATAAAACAAAATATAACGATTTATTCCGTTGCCATAGAATACAATTTAATGCTTTGTTAATCATTATGTCTGGAAAGGGCATTCACAATATTGATTGTAATGATTACCTCTTACAGGCTGGTACTGTATTACCTCTTGTAAAAGAACAGGTTCATGTTTTTGAAAGGGAATTGAAAATAGATGGGGTTATTATCACTTTTACTGACGAGTTTATTACTGAAAATATTAGTAAACGTTATTTATTCCACTTCTTACAATTGTACCACTCCCCTATACTACAAATTGATCCTGAGAATCTACATCTTTTAAAACCCTATTTTGATTTATTATTTAGAGAGCAAGCAGCTGGTAGTAGCTATCTTAAAGAAGATTTAATAAAAACTATCTTTCTTTCTCTGTTAATCCAACTTAAACGACTAACTCCTCTAGAACATAACCTTACCGATAGTCAACGATTTAGAGATTTTATTCAATTTAAACAATTGGTCTCTAAAGATTATGCTAAAACACATAATGCTAAAGATTATGCAAGTCAAATGGGTATTTCTTATAAATATCTAAATGATGTTAGCAAAGAACTAAGTGGTAAAACAGCTAAAGCATTTATTGACAATTGGCTGATATTAGAAATAAAAAGAAACATATCTGAAAAGAGATATTCCATTAAAGAGATAGCTTTCAAAACAGGCTTTGATGAAGCTACCAATTTTATACGTTTCTTTAAAAATCACACTGGCGAGACACCTAAAGATTTCTCTTCTAAATTATAATTATTTACACTGGGTTATATATTGATCATTCTATTTCATAGATTGCTCTCAATTACAAATTACTCTCATATATCTTTGTATCATGATTTTAACAATAAAAGCATGAATAGAGACATATCCTTTTATGTAAACTTCCATATCAAAGAAGAACATATTGACACTTGGCGTGATGCAACAATATTTGTATTGGAAAATATGAAAGTTGAAAAAACTTTTATATGTGCCTATTTACATCGAGATGCCAATGATCCTGCACATTTTACTTTATATGAAAAATGGAATGAATCTTCAATGGAGAGCTTTATGAAAAATCAATTGAAAGGAAAAGCTTATAGAAAAGAGTATGAGAAACAGTTACCTCAATGGTCAAAATGCCCAAGGACCTTTTCTAACTTAGAACCTTTACATGAATGGCATAAATAAATTTAAATAATTATTCACCAATCAATTTACCATGAGAACTTTACGTACAATAATCTTAGTTATATTATTCATTAACATTTCAGCAGATATGAAAGCACAAAACAACACAAAGGGAATACCAGGTAATAGAGGTATTGAGCATATGGGGTTTACAGTTCCAAACCTTAAAGAAGCCGTTGATTTCTTTGAGAATATTATCGGAGCCGAGTTTTTATATGAAATAGGCCCTTTTGAGTCAGAAGAGGATTGGATGAAAGATCATCTTAATGTTCATCCACGTTCTAAAATTAATAAGGCTGCATTCTTAAAACTTGCTAATGGCGCCAATATTGAAATCTTCGAGTATGAAGCACCTGATCAGGTAAAAAAACAACCTAAGAATAGTGATTGGGGTGGGCATCACATTGCACTTTATGTTGAAAATATGAATGAAGCAGTGAAGTACCTTAAATCAAAAGGTATTACAATTAATGGAGAACCAATGACAATGGCAGATGGACCAAATGCAGGTATGACATGGGTGTACTTCCTTGCTCCTTGGGGAATGCAACTAGAATTAGTTTCGTATGAAAATGGTCAAGCATATGAAAAGGATACAGATAAACGAGCCTTTAAACCAGCAAAATAACTTATTTATGAAATTTAAAATCGCATTATTAATTCTGTTGGGAGCTTTTCTTTCTCAATCGTGTTCTACTAATAATAATCAAAAAAAGATGTTACAAGAGATTAAGGATAATCAAGAAATAACGCAATTGCTTTACAGAAATGTAAGATCAATTGACAGATTAGATTTAGAGCTAATGAAATCAACTTATTGGCCAGATGCTATTCAGGATCATCAAGACCCTATTAACCCTATAGACTACAGTGGTAATGCTTGGGAATTTTGTGAGTTTGCTGTTAATGCACTTGCAGGTGTAGAAAGAACTCATCATCGTTTAAGCAATATCCTTATTGAAATTAATGGTGATAAAGCCTACGCTGAAGCCTATGTGTATGCTTATCATTATTATAAGACTCCTGAAGGTAATAAAGAAGGTACTTTATTAGGGAGATATCAGAATCGCTTGGAGAAGCGTAATGGTGAATGGAAAATTTCTTATCGCCTAACAATTTTTGATGCTAATTTTACTGTAGATGCTACAGACATATGGTCTAAAGATTTTAGAAATTTAGGACAACGATTTCCTAATGACAAGAGTTATGACATTAGTGATTTAAAAAAATCAAACTAATTTGAGATGAAATCAAACAAAATAATATACTGGTTATCCACATCAATAATGTGTTTAATCTTTCTGTTTTCTGCCTTCCTGTATGTCTTTGGACATGATATTGCTTCTGTTTTCTACGCAGTAATAGGATTTCCTACGTGGATTCTTTACCCATCTGCTTTATTGAAAGTTTTAGGGGTAGTTGCTATTTTAAGTAGAAAGTCAAGCTTATTAAAGGAATGGGCCTATGCTGGTTTCTTCTTCGACGTACTATTTGCAACAATGGCTCATTTGGCTGTAGGAGATGGACAACACCCTCTATCTATACTAGCATTAGTTGTCACTATTATATCTAGAATCTACGAAAACAAAGTATACAATAAACATTTTCCAAACATAAAATAAGCATGAAACTTCTAACAAAAACTTCGATTGCAGGAATAGAGATAAATAATAGAATTGTTCGTTCTGCAACAGCTGGTTTCATGGCTGAGAAAGGCTATGTATCAGATAGAGTAACAGATGTATATCGAGATTTGGCAAAAGGTCAAGTGGGACTAATTATCTTTGAAGATACAAACGTCGGAGAGATTGATGTTGCCCCTCATCACCTAATGATTAATACTGATTCACATATTTCTGGTCTAAAAGACATTGTTGATATTATTCATTTAAATAATAGTAAGACTATTATTCAACTAAGCCATTCTGGTTCATTTTTTAAGAATGACAAAACAATTGATTCTTCAGATAATTTTGATGAAACTATTTTAGATGAAAAATCAATTAAAAAGATAGTTAAACTATTCGCACAAGGTGCCTTACGTGCACAGAAGGCTGGTTTTGATGGCGTTCAGATTCACTGTGCTCATGGATATTTCTTGACAAAATTCTTAAGCCCATTTTTCAATAAAAGAAAAGATAAATATGGCGGGAGCACAGAAAACAGAAGTCGAATTATTGTGGAAATTCTAAATGAGATAAAATCTGTTTGCGGTTCTCAGTATCCAGTAATTATGAAATTAAGTAGTTCTGATTTTATGAAAGAGGATAACACCACTGATATTACTGAGGGAGTCAAGATTGCTAAAATCATGGAGGAAGCAGGAATTGATGCTATTGAAGTTAGCGGAGGTGTGTTTTATGGTGAGTATAGTTGTGCAAGAACCAAAATCTTTAAGCAGGAAGATGAAGCTTACCATCTTGAAAATGCTCTAGAAATAGCTAAAGAAGTATCTGTTCCACTAATACTAGTTGGAGGAATGCGTAGCCCTGAGCTTATTAATAAAGTCTTAAATAATTACCCGCAAATAGTTGCTGTATCACTTTCTCGCCCATTACTTTCTGAGCCAGATTTAGTTAAAAAATGGTCACAAGGAGATACAAAGAAAGCTAGATGTGTTTCATGTAATAAGTGCTTCAACCCTACAGGTGCAAAGTGTATCATGAATTAATATTAACAACCTATTAACAAAGAATAACAAATAGTAATGACTAAAAGAATTAAACTTGATAAGAAACATATAGGACTAGTTACTATTATACTAGCTTTATTAACTTCTTTATCTCCATTTGCTATTGACACATACGCTCCTGCAATGGCATCAATGTCTTTTGATTTTGGCGTTGAACTATCAGATATCGAATTATCAATGACTATCTATATATTGGGATATGCTATTGGACAATTTTTTGGTGGACCTTTATCTGACAATTTTGGACGCAAACCAGTGGTGATTATTGGCCTAATAGCATTTATTATTTCAAGCTATTTACTAAGCATGTGCGATTCTATTGTCTTGCTATATTTATTTAGATTTACACAAGCACTAGGTGGAGGTTTTTCTGTTGTTGTGACGATGGCTATTGTAAGAGATCTGTTTTCTGGAAATGATTTGGCCAAACGAATTACGTATATATCTATGTTCATGATGACTGCTCCGCTTATAGCTCCTGCAGTTGGAACATTCCTTATTAAGTTCTTTGGATGGAGGTCTATATTTATTTTTCTTAGCATCTACTCTATTCTAGTCATCACTTTATTCTTTTCTTATATACCTGAAACGCTTAAAACTAAAAACAGGTCAAGAATTGTTCAACGATCGATAAAAGGATATCTTGAGCTATTTTCAAATACAAAGGCTCTATCATTAATATTGGCTTCTGCTTTTGGCTTTGCAGGTATGTTTACTTTTATTACAGGCTCGTCAAAAATCTATATTGATCACTTTAATATACCTGTAGAATATTTTCCTATTCTATTCGGAAGCAATGTGATACTAACTATTATATTAGCCTTTGTCAATACACGTCTATTGCGAAAAACAGAACCAGAAAAGATACTTAATATTGGCCTAATAATACAATTACTCTCAGGTGCAATGCTATTTATTGCAATGTCTAACACCAATCCACCATTTATATTGGTATTTATGCTAATTATAATGTTTGTAGGTGTTATGGGACTTGTCTTTGGAAATGCTAATGCAATTGTTTTACAATCATTCCCCAATAGTAGCGGAACAACAATGGCTGTTATAGGAGTAATAGAATTTGCTGCAGCTGCTCTTGCAGGATTTGTACTTCACTTAGTTCAAGATGGCACTATTATGCCTTTCGGGCTAATGATGTTTACTTGTACAATAGTTTCAAATATAATTTATAGAACTCAAAAAAATAAAAAGCTTAATACAGAATCTGAATTAACTATCGCTTCTCTAACAGGGAAATAAACATTAACGATTAATACATCAAATTATGAATAGAAATATAAACACAGGATTACTAGTTCTCAGATTAACAATAGGAATACTAATGCTATTTCATGGTATTGCTAAACTTATTCACGGATTATCAGGCATAGAAAATATTCTTTCTGCTAATGGTCTACCAACATTTCTTAGTTATGGCGTATACATAGGTGAGGTAATTGTTCCTATTCTAATTATTATAGGGTACAAAACAAGAATGGCATCTGCAATTTTAGCTGCAAATATGTTGTTTGCACTATTTCTAGTACATTCTAATGATATATTTAGTCTTAGTAAAACAGGTGGTTGGGCTGTTGAATTAATTGCTATATATTTATTGGGTGCACTAACATTGTTTTTCACTGGTGCTGGTAAATATGCTATTTCAAAATCAAGTAAATGGGATTAACACTTATCATAGAAACATCTTAATATATAAAAGAGTAAAGAATAATACATACAACTAATTTACAATGAAATTGATGTGGAATAAAAGATATGCGAGTGATGAATACATCTATGGTATTCATCCTAATATCTTTTTTAAAGAGAATATAAAAGATACAAAACCAGGTAAGATTCTTCTTCCTGGAGAAGGTGAAGGAAGAAATGCTATTTATGCAGCTCATTTAGCTTGGGATGTGTATGCTTTTGATTATAGTTCACAAGCAAAAGACAAAGCAATACGTTTAAGTGAAAAGAATAAAGTTAATATTAGATATTCAGTACATAGTATGATTGAAGCTAAGTATGAAAGGTATTCATTTGATATGTTAGCTATAATTTATGCACATGAACTAAATAGATCAAAGAGTCATAAACATCTCTTAAAGTTTATTAAACCAGGCGGAACAGTTATACTAGAGGCCTTTTCTAAGAATCAATTAGGCAATAATTCAGGTGGCCCTAAGGATATAAACATGCTATATTCAATTAGTGAATTGAAAGAGGATTTTGCTCAGTTAGACAATCTAGATATATGGGAAGAAGAAATAGTGCTTACAGAGGGAATGCTTCATAAAGGGAAAGCGTCTGTAATACGATTAATTGGTACTATCCCCTACTAATTTAAACTTAAACCGTTACTTCTTCTTTATCAACTGTTTATCTTCAATATACAGAATTTGTTCATCAATTATATTCTGTAGCTTTCTACGCATAGTTTTCATATTTCGCATATAATTGAGATTAACTCTATCCGAGATAGAATCCTGGAAATAGAATTCATTTATTTCGTATTCAAAAGTACTACGCCTATCCATAAATCTAATTTGAGAATAAGAATAATGATCAATATACACCATTAAAGTATCTCCTTCTTCTACATAGGATGGCGCGAGTATCTTCTCCGTTTTAAGTCTTGCTTTATTGTTATAGTAGAAATCCCATATATCATCTGAGTCATAGGTAATTGCCTCATAATTATAACAGTCATAGGTAACAAGCTTTGAAACATAGTCTTGGTTATTCTCTTTCCAGAAGATGTATGAATACTGAGGTTCTCCAACAGCAAAATAACATGAATCATTCTCTAAAAGTACAATTGGCCCTAGACCTCCAACGTATGCTGCTTCATAAATCAGAATAGTATCAATACCATTCTTTGTTAGATTATTAGTAAACGTATTTATTATTGAATCATTCTTGAAGACTTGTCCAAAACTCAGATTAAATAATAAAGTCAATATTACACAATGTGTTATTCTCATTAGTCTTATCTATTAGCGAATGTATTTCTAATAATAGAAATGCCAATAATCAATTATTCTTAATTTCTTTTATACGTTCAATCATTAATATTCTTATTCTTTCCAATTCTCTTAGTTTATTGGGGCAGTCTGACTTTACTTTTGTTTTTATCAAGTCAATATTTTTATTTATCGCTTCTATTGGTTTCTGTTCATAGTAATATTCGAAAGCTGCATGATCAATCCATTTGATATAATTATCAGCATATAATTTATTGTTTTTAAGATCAATAAACTCACATGGATACTTTTCTAAATAAACTCTACATACATTCCCTATATGTTCAGACAATGCTCCATCCGACAATCTCAATACACTATCAAAAATATACAAATAGAATGCTTTGGTTTCATTATTTAATGTCAAAAGACTATCAAGCATAGCGAAAGATTGGTCATTGTCAAAAATTGAAAATTGTCCTTCGTAATACATTTTAGCATATGTGTCAATCTTTGGATGATTCAGGAAGTATATAATTGATTTTCCTCCAAATCTTGATGTAAACCTTTTATTTGTACTAGTATGGTACTTATCTGGTATATTACAATCATGAATGTTATAATCAAATACTTTTATATCTTTCAATTCTTCATTCATTTTATTTGCAGCTACTTTTAATGCTTCTGCAATTTTATATGTCTCGGCTAAAGGTGATTTTATACTTATCAGTCGGGAATATATCAGTTGTAAATCTATTAAATCATTAACAGGCGCCTCATAATTCGAGATTAGGAATGTTTGTGTTTCTTTTCCCTGTTCATAAAATGCTTTCGAAGTAGCTAAAGGATAATCCTGAGTAAGTAAAAACAAATTTTCGTTGTTTACTTCACTCATTTCAGCATTATTTCTATCAGCAGAATAATATTCTTGAAGAAAATCACTAATCATTGATTTTACCTTATTGAAATCTTTAATTTTGGATTTATGCATAAATCCTGTCCTAAAATTGAAATCAACTTGCCACCAATCAGAATTTTTGTTTGGATAATACTTAAATTCTTGTCCTGTCGTTATAATTCCGATAACATCTGATTTTCCAGTTGGCTTAAGTCTTAAATTAGTATAACCATCAGAATCATTTATATAACCTAATTCCTGTGATTTTACGGGAATCAGACAAATAAGACAAAATAGTACTGTTAGTTGTAATATTCTCATAAATATTTCTTCTTACGCATTATCATAACCGCTTATTCAATCAATTTGTTTATGATAGTTCTTATTTTATTATCTGTAGTTCCTTTTCCATAACCATACATTACCTCCTTAACAATTCTATTCTCGTCAAGTATGAAGAATACAGGGAAGGATCTAATTGAATAGTCTTTTCGGACTTGCTTATTTGATAATAGGAATTTGTAATTAAACCTATTCCTTTTCATATAGGTACTAAGGGAATTAGTACTATTACTGCTACTTTCAATTGCTACGAAATCAAAATCTGTTTTCTTATATTCATTTTGCAGCTCTTTTAAGAAAGGTATTGAGGCTCTGCAAGGTCCACAACTTACACTTGTGAATTGTAACATTATTACCTTACTTTTTAAGTCGGTAAGAGACATATTCTGTCCTTCGGCAGTTTGCAAAGTCCAGTTAGGTGCTTTTTTACCAATTAACTTATTAGGCTGTCTTTTTCTTCTATTTTGTCTGTATTGTCTTATCTCGTAGTCTTTCGGAAAATAATCTGATGCTATAAAATCTTTAATGTCTAATTTATTGAACTCAGAATTAGAGACTGAGCTAACAGATATATTATGAAACATTGCTCTTCTGACTTTATAAGGCAAATCTGTTTTCTTATCTATCCACAACTCATAGATTGAGCTGTTCTCTCCATAATTATATGGTGAGGGTGGCATATGATAGGGCTTTCCAAAAAACTCTACTTGTTCATCTTCGTTTATTGTCAGTCGCACAAAAACATCATCTTTCTGATCTTTTATTTCTAAAGAGATACTGTCTTGAGTCGTAAGAGCATACTCTAAGATATTAGTAACATGATTATAAAATGGCGGTGTTATAGGTCTGAAAGGAAGAGGTCTTGCAGTAAAATTGTCTATTACAATCTCCTTCTCATCATTATTAAACAAAGCTCTCATTTGTCCATCATAGCAAAAATCTGCTTTTGTTTTAGTCAATGTATCTAATAATACAAATTTGGCACCTATTGTAGTGTCTGATGGATTATTGTATTCTTTTACAAAGCTGGTAGATACAAATGAGGCAGTTGTATCACCGGGATTCCAATTCTCAATAGTCGAGAAATAGGAAGCAGATTCTACTTTATTAAGCTTTTCAACAACAGTATTTAAATAATCTTTCGAAGTGTAGTTCTCCTTACACGCACTAAGTAATATAATTAATAGTATTGAGTAAATAATGAGGTTTTTCTTCATAGTCGTATTCATTTAGTATTTATTAGTAAATTGAAAACTAAACACATCCTTTCGCATTGGAAGCTTAACTTCTATTGTTTTTACCTTCATGGAGATTGGAAATAATACTCTTTCTCTGTACTCGCTATTAGGAGATATATTATATGCAGATGATGTCTTATCCTTTAAGTATCTGAGTACCCTATCCATTTGTTTAATCTTGTTGCTATGGTCTGTTTCCCATTCATCTTCGCTCTCTTCTCTTTGATCTTCGTATTCTTCTGGATCATCACCCATAATAAGAGCTACTGTTCCAGCCACAAGTCCTTCCACCATGAGCTCCTTATTACTTTTACCATCTAGAGAATAAGGGTTCTTTTCTAGTATCACACTATCCTTCTCTACAGAGATTTTTTTAGCTAACGCTTGGGGAGTAATACTGTATACCGTATTCTTTTCCATTCTATTCATATCAGTAAGATATTCATATGAGAACTCAGAAGCATCCACAAGAACTGAATGATCCGACTTGTTCTTTATAGCTATTTCAAATTCATAATGATCGTATACCGTTTTGATATACTTAATCTTAACCTCGAGATTTTCATTACTAGCTTCATACTTATTTGTTGAAAAAGATGGATAACGTTGTGTCGAGCAACTTACTACTAGTAATAAAAGAATGAAACAGAAACAATTTCTCATAACATGGATACATTAGATACACTTATCATATTTTATTTAACTATAAAAATAAACTATCTACTCCAAATAACAAGTTTTCTATGAATATTTCCTACTGCAGGTCACCAAAGTAAGCTCTATTAGAGATGGTATTCTTTAGTTTATATGTTACCATTTAACCACGTGAGCCATTCATTTTCTAGATTTACTAGTTCTTTTTTAGTGATTGGATCTGTTGCTTTTTTATCGAGTCTTAGAATAATTTTCATTCCATATTTCTCAATTAGGAATTCAACAAATGAGCCTGATGCTGGGTATCCTATCTCTGTTTCTTCTGGATCGCTTCCTATGTTATAGCTAAGCATTTCTTCTAATGGACGTAGCTTCTTGTTTCCTATTAGTTCTATTATCTTTTTCCTATTAAGTTCTTTGTTGGCCGCCATTGCTTCTGCGTATCTGGCTATTCCTTCGTCGAAGAATGAGCTGAAGCTTAGTGAGTTTTTTCTTAGTAGTGAGTGTGTGTTTTCATGCACCGATAAATTATAGCTTGCTTCTTTGTTGAAGAATACGTTGTATACACCTTGATCACAGCTGAACCCTATCCCCCAATACCCTGTGTAAAAAATCTTTGAGTCGTAGTTATTGAAATAGTATATATTTTCTTTACTCCACTTGAACTCTAGTTCTTTAAATAGTCTGAGAATGAAATCTACTGATTGCGCGTTGATGCTCACTTGTTGATTCATTTCTGCTTCTGTAAATGAGTCTTGTAGATATTTATATTTAAACTTTGCAGTTTCTATGCAGGTGAATTTCCCATCTATCTTAAGTTGTAGACTGACTGGTATTTCTGTTATGATAGAGGTCTTGTTTTCTTTCTTCTTTTTTGTGATTTCTCTGTAATCTATTCCTGCTCTTTCAAAGATTGTTATTGCTGTTTTATCTGTTATAGCAATGACTGGTAATTCTTTGATAAGATCAACAGTGTATAATGGTGTTGCATTCTTACTTGATATAATGACCATTCCCGCTGCTTTATTATCTATTGCATACTTTATTTTTTCTTCTAGCATGCGTGCAACAAGACTCATGTCTCTCCCATCGTGCTTATAGTCATAGACCATTACAATCTTGTCTTTTATGTCTTGACATTGTTTATGATCCAACTTTCCATCAAGATTCACGCTAATATATACGAGTGCTTTGTCTATATTAATATCCTTAGAATAGTTTTCCAGTCCTATAGGACAGTTTGTCTTTTCATTGATAATAGGGAAAAAGCCAATCTTCTGTTTCAAGCCTTTTTCTGAGTTTATATAGCATGATGCCCACGAAAGTTCTGTACTAGCTTTATGAAAATATGGTAATTGTGGACCTTGGGCAAAAGCATATGTTGATAGTAGAATAAGAAATATACTTAGGGTGGTTTTTATCGTTTGTGTTTTCATAAATTAATATTTGTATCTACTAATGACGACCAAACCTAGAATTAGTTACAGATTTAGAGAAAAAGTCAATCACTTTTTTATCACTCTTTAACATGTGTTTTATATGATCCTTCATTTCACTAGATGACATAATTGGCGACTTAAGTTGCAATGAACGTAGAGTTCCATCTTTTCTTGGGGCAATTAATACTATTCGTCCAATTCTTAAGTCAAATAGGCGCATGTTTACGATTGCATAATTTTGTCTATCTGCAGAGATGAATGACATGAATTCTATTTTATTGGTTTTCGTTTTAACAAAACCCTGTCCAAGGTAGTGAGGATGATTTCTTGATGTAATCCATACATTTGTATGAGTGTATCTTTTAGTGTCTACACTATCAGTCAAAACAGCAATAGCAAAGAACACTTCATTTGCTTTATCAGAAATATATTCTTTATTGATGTCGTTCTTGTTTACATAGAAGTAATGATAAACAATTTTCTTGTCTTTGAAGTTGTATCCTTTCCAATCTCCTGAATATCCTAGTCCATTAAAGGTACTATCTGCAAGATCGTAGTTCGGAACAGGAAAAACACCTTGAATCATTGGTTTTGCATTAAATGCTATACCTGCCTTATCATCTTTCAAAAGAGTATTATTCCATTTAGTAGAATCGTTTCGGTTTTCATTATGAATATTTTCTTTCTCCTGATTCCATTTGCATTGGTTTACTCTTTCTGGCGCTTTGCAACTATATGCTATAAATAAAACCAGGATTATTATTAATTTGTTCATATTCTTTCTCTATGTTATGCTAAAATCTATTTTACTTTAATAAAAGTTATTATAAAGATGACACTATTTCACATAATAAAAAGAGACAATAAATAAAATAACAACAATCCTTGCAACAAATAAAAAATATTTATTACGTTTGCAGCAGATTTGGTTCTTTACTCCTCGTACAGGAGTGGGATTAAAAGGGAATTCGGTGAGAATCCGAGACTATACCCGTAGCTGTATGTTCTATCTAGAACTTCTTGAACAACTACCGCCACTATTCATAATACATTGAATGGGAAGGCATCAAGAAGTAGAACAAGTCAGAAGACCTACCAACTCAATTACATTTATTAAACATTTTAATTCCGGGAAAAGAATAGAGTGTTAAGACAAGCTTTTATTTTATAGTAGATATTGCTACTCAGCTTACTCTTACGTGCTATTTGAAGAATTTTAATGTGTTTTTTATAAAATACATATAATGCAAAAAAGTAAGTATCTGTTGATTCTTATCTTTCTTTTTGTGGGGAATTATGTTTTCTCACAGTCAGTCAGTGTAAGTGGTAAGATTGTGGACAGGAGTAGTAAGGAAGCTATTACAGGAGCTAGTGTTTATATTGATGGCACTACCCTTGGTACCTCTAGTAATTCGCAGGGTGAGTTTAGTATTAAGCATCTTCATAAGGGTGATTATAAGCTTGTTGTGTCTTTCTCTGGCTATAAATCGTTTAGCAAGAATATTAGTCTATCTACTGAGAATATTTCTTTAAGTATTGAACTTGAGCAGACTCGTAGTCTTATTGATGAGATTGTTGTTACTGGTACTGCTACAAGGAATAAGCTGAGTGAGACTCCTGTGCAGACTGATCTATTTACTGAGAGGATTATTAGTTCTGTTGCTAGTAATGATTTTGAGGATCTGATGACTAAGATGAGTCCTTCGTTTGATTTTAGTCCTAATAAGATGGGTTCACGTATGCAACTCAATGGTCTTGGGAATGATTATATCCTTATTCTTATTGATGGTAAGAGATTGTACGGTGATGTTGGTGGGCAGACTGATTTGAGTAGAATAAACCCTGCGAATATCAAGAAGATAGAGGTCGTTAAGGGCGCTTCGTCATCATTGTATGGCTCTGAAGCTATTGCTGGGGTTATTAATATCATTACTAAAAAGACTAACAATAAATTACTTATTGAGAATGATACTCGCCTTGGTGATTATGGTGATTGGCAACAGACTAATACGCTTAATTTCAATTGGGGTAAGCTGTCTTCATATACTGTCTTTTCGAGGAGACATAGCGATGGTTGGCAACTTAGTCCTTTGGCTTGGGTCAGAGATAAGGAGAATCCTGGGCATAAGAAGCTTGAGAAGACTGCTGCTAAGTCAGTCAATGAGTATACCGACTATAATCTTAACCAGAAGTTCATCTATAACTTAAATAAGAATATACGTCTGCGTACTTCTGCTACTTTTCACCAAAAGGATATTGTGCTACCGATAGCGTATAAGAGATATGGATATTTTCATAGTCATAATAACCTCTCTCTTGGTGGTGATTATATCATCAATTCAGATAATAAGATAAGTCTTGATCTTAATTACGATAGGTATAAGTACTTCAAGAAGTATAATGCTAAGTATAATGAGCAGTACCTGACTGATGAGGGTAAGAATAAGCAAGTGTCCTACTACACTGGTGATAAGTTTAAGAATTCCGATCAGAAGAAGTATTCTATGAATATCAATGGTGTTTTTAAGCTTAATGAGAGTAATAAGTTGAATACTGGTATCGAGTATTATAAGGAATTTCTTGAGTCGCAGTATCGTCTTAAGGAGAATGAAGTTGATGCCTATGCCCTTTCGGCTTTTGTTCAAGATGAGATAAATATTGATAAGCGTTTGTTCCTTGTGGCTGGACTGAGGTATTCTCATAATCAGGCCTTCTCTGATTGTCTTACTCCTAAATTGTCTCTTTTATATAAACTATCTGATTTCAATTTTAGGGCTACTTATGGTGCTGGTTATAAAGCCCCTACTCTTAAGGAGTTGTATCTGCGTTACGAGTCAAGTGGTATGGGATCGCATAATCTTTATCTAGGTAATGAAGATCTAAAGGCTCAGAGCTCTGACTATTATTCTGTATCAGCTGAGTATAATAGCACAAACACAAGTATCAGTGTCTCGTCATATATTAATAAGGTGTATAATCTTATTGCATACCGTCAGATAGATACAAAGATAGAGGATGCCGATAGAGGTGTTGTTCTTACTAAGGAGAATTATAACATTTCTGATGCAGAGACAAAGGGTCTTGATGTGATGTTTAATACATATCTAGGTGCTGATTTTACTCTTGGTGGTGGTTATTCTTATGTGGATGCTAGAGATCTTTCTGATGGTAGTAATCTAGAGGCTACTTCTCACCACTATGCTAATATCTCTTCTTCATGGTCTCATAAATGGAATGAGTATCAACTTATGGTAAATCTTATTGGAAGGATTCAGTCGAAGAAATTCTTTGACAATGGTAATACTAAGGCTCATAATATTTGGAGATTTAATACTACTCATAAACTGGCTCAGCTTAATAGTATTGACCTGAAGGCAAGTGTAGGAGTTGATAATGTCTTTGATTATGTAGACGATAGTCCTTATGGTGAGAATCATGCTACTCTTAGTCCTGGGCGTACATTCTACCTAAGTCTTAATATACGTTTCTCTCGATAATTCTAATCATATAAATAATAATAACATTAAAAATTACAAAAATGAAAACATTAAGAAATTGCTTATTAGTAGTACTATCAGCAGTATTAGTACTTACCTCTTGTTCTAAAGATGATGATAAAGTAGTAGCAAACAAAGAGGGTATCCTACTTGTTACTTTTGGATCGTCTTATCCAGAGCCACAGAAGACTTTTACTAATATCGATACTGAGGTGAAGAAAGCAGTACCAGCAACTGAAGTACGTTGGGCGTATACTTCTCACATCATCAGAAATATTCTTTTGAAAAGAGGAATGGATATCGATTCTCCTGAGGAGGCTCTTAAGAAGATGAAAGCAGATGGTTATGCTAAGATTACTATTCAGTCACTTCACGTTATTCCTGGTGCTGAGTATAATGATCTTATTGCTACTATTGATGCATTCAAGAAAGCTAACCCAGCTGTTAAAGTGAGCCTTGGTACTCCATTAATGACTTCTGAAGATGATATGTCTACTCTAGCTGATAAGTTAGCTGAAGAGTTCGCAGCTATCAAGAACAATGCTGATGAGGCTTTAGTGTTCATGGGTCATGGAACACACCACGAGGCGAATAACCGTTACTCTCAATTTCAAACTATCATCTCTGCTAAAGCTCCTAACTTTTTCGTTGGTACTGTTGAAGCAAATCCTGACTTAAATGATGTTATTGCTTTATTAGAGAAAGCTGGTATCAAGACTGTGACTCTTACTCCATTAATGTCAGTAGCTGGTGATCATGCTAATAATGATATGGCTGGTACTGAAGAGGATAGCTGGAAAACTATTCTTGAGGCTAAAGGATATACTGTAAAAGTTGTTCTTAAAGGATTAGGTGATTATAACTCAGTGAACTCTATTTGG